>JRYF01000672.1_pt1 | contig 37404 bp, 34 predicted proteins | sample 235331 | NCBI WGS metagenome assembly JRYF01 (sample SAMN03074217, study PRJNA261475) | activated sludge metagenome | biome: Wastewater Treatment Plant; feature: Wastewater; material: Activated sludge; isolation source: activated biomass of a wastewater treatment plant treating hydrocarbon... ...
GTTGGCCGGACGAATACGTTTATCGTCGAACCTTCGCAACGACAACGACTTCGCGCGTCTCGCCGATGTCCTGTTCCTCCACGGTTTTTTACCGTCTCGTGATGCGTTTTGAGGGCAGTTTGAGGGCAGATTCACGCGCTACAGATGATATCCAGTGGGATTGCCACGGTCTCCGTAAGGAAGCTGTGAGCGGAGGCCAAAACAGTTGATTGTTCTGACGAGCATGACTGCTGGGATAGGCCGGGCTGCACTATAACAATTTCGGCTTTCACTTCCTTGAAACGACTTGCTCGCTGAACTGAGTTTAGCATCTGTAGGGTACCGGCCATGAATCTAGTTGCGCGACCGTTCTGGCGCAAGCGACGCTCCCTCTCGGAGACGTGTTTGCAAATGGCCTTGAATTGCCCGACCCATTTCCCCGATCTGATCGCCTGAGAGCAAACCTCAACAATGTCTTTCAGACGTGCTCCAGGCTCGTCAGCGGTCGTGAATTTGCAGTGGACCAAAGCGAGACGGATGTGGTCATCCTCCTCCTTGATGCAGACGAGGTCGGCCGCCTCGCCACTACCGTCGTCGTCAAAAATGATGGGATAGCCACCAGCTTGGTAGTGCCCTGCGGCTTTCGCCTGTATAGATTGTGGGCGAGCTACGCCGTCTTTCCAGTAAGACTCCTGCTGAATGTGCGTGCCAGTCCAGTCCCAGACCTCAAAGCAATCGGCCGGAATTGTAAATTCACGGTCCCCTGCAATTTCGTATAGAAGATTGCCATCAAGCTCCGCCAAATCAACGAAAAGCACGAGCGGCGGATAATTAGACAAATAATCCCCGAGAGGACAATCCATGCGGCCAATCTTAATACTAAGCTGAGGTCCAGCGGCATGGGTAATGGTGAAGCCTGCGTCACCTCCTACAGTGAGCACGTACCTCGTTTGACTCTCATTGATGGAAATTGTGAAGCTGAGTCCATTGTTGGCACGATCAACGCTTTCATATTTCAGCTCAACGACTGAGAGCGGGTACTCGTCGCCACCATGAACGATCACTACACGTTCTTCAGAATGCGATAGTATTTCGTGGGGCCATTCCAGTGAGAGGACGTTTTTCTCAGGGAACGCAGTTTGCTCCACCGGAATCATGACGTTTGCGATAATCGAATCTGTACTGATTGAGTCGTCGAGAAGTAGCATGCCCTGTTCTTGACACCATGACACGAAGCGTTGGATTGGTCCTTGATCCTTCGACCAGATTCGACCCTTATACGAGCAGCCGATTGAAATATGTTCGCCATCCCGAAACCCATCGCCGGTAAGATTTGACTTAATCGAGCCCGCGCGCTGGGAAGCGGTCAGCGCGGAAGCAACATCCGCGCCGGTATACATCGCATAGCTAATATTTCGTCGGCCATGCTTGCGGACGCCGATGTTAAGGAACCTCAATCGGGCAATGTTGCCTAAGACCCTAAATACTTGGTCGCCGTATATTAAGCTTGTGTTTGAACCCCCCACCGCTTTGGCCAGATTTTCGTGAAGCGAGGACTTGTCACTGGAATGCAAGTAAAGCAGATTTCTGGTCGAGTCATGGTGGAGAACAAACAGGTCCCATTGCCTGTCGATGAGTTCTTTGGAGCGGGACCAAGGAACGGCTGGAAGGGCACGCGTAACAAAAAACAGCGTTTTAGATCGTTCGTTTAACCAGACCGCGGCAACCTGGGTCGTTGCCGGAATGGCGGTATGAAATTGAAGTGGGTGAAACGCGGCGCTTCGGTACACGGCCGCGCTAAATTTTGGTCGAAGCAACGCGCTAGAGATTGAGAGTTGTTCGGCATCGTCGGATTCATCGAGTCGAGTAGATTCTTGCAGGAATTGGATTAACGCGGCATGGTCGCGGATTGCTTGGGAACTGAACTCACTTAATAGGTGGTTCCAGTCGGCATCCTCACTGTAGAGTCGCTCTAATGCCGCCGAAACATCTTGATTTGCGATATTCGCAATGACTGTCGCGTCGCCTATTGCGTTCGTTGAAACTCGCGTGAATCGCCCTGCAAACTGAAGAAGTACAGCAAGACTTTTGTGCGTGTCATGGATTGCAGCGATCTTAAGCTCGGGAAGATCAAATCCCTCACCCAACATGTCCACGCATACAACAATTTTGCTTTCTCCGCGTCGAACCTGTTGGATCGTTGATTCGGTTGCTGGGATACCGGAATGAACCAAGACAGGAGTAAAGTCAGGCGCTATCTGGGTGTAGATTTCGTGTACGGCCGACGCACGATCTTGCGTCTCGCATCGCGCCATGATTCTGTGGTTGAGTCCAGACGCGATGTCCTCACGTAGTTTTGTGACGGCGCTTTGGGCTATCGCGCAATCGGCTGCGTCCGGGTCGAGTTCGCAGATCGGCTCAAACTTGATAGGCTTGAAGTACCCGTCAGCCTGCGCTCGCCGAAGCGGATAGGTGTAGATCACTTCGCCGTCTACGAGTTTGCCATCGCGACGAAACGGGGTAGCAGTGAATTGAAGTATCGCCCGATCACGGAATTGGTCGCGAAACGCCTTCCAGGTATCAGCCGCGATGTGATGGGCTTCGTCAACGATCACAGTTTTGACGCGTTGCCTTATTTGGTCGATCAATTCGGTCGCAACCCCTTGAGCGAGTGCCGAGACGGTGCTGATGACGACGTTGCACTCATCGAAAATGGCTAAGTCCTCTTGCGTTCGCGGGCGACGTGTGACAATGCCAACAATCGGTAAGGGGCACGCATTGGACACCAAATCGAGGTCAGGCAACAATCCGAGTGACGCAAATTTTTCTGCGGTTTGATGACGAAGAGTTTGGGATGGCACGACAATTAATGTGGGACCGGATGCAAGTGCTACCATCGTCGCAAGCATCGTTTCAGTCTTACCTGTCCCGGTCGGCATCACGACAGTCGCTGGACGACGATGTAGACTCCAATGCGCGCCAATTGCAAAAAGTGCTCCAAGTTGCGGCGGTCGGAGGCCCTTGTTGAGGATCTCGCCATCAGAATTAGAGCGCTCGGCTCGATATCGAAAGGCTCCTTGCCAGTCATCAGCGATGCGGAGTTGTGCATCCGAAAACGTATGGTTCGTGTTGTGGCGGTTTGACTCAACCAGAAGTCGATGTGCAAGCCATCGTGTCGGTTCGCCTTCCTGTAAGAGAAGCACGCCATCCACGTCTTCGGGTTTCGGGCACGTGGGCCGCGCCGTGACAATGATGCGCTCACCTGAGGCCAGGGTATAGAGGGGCTCGGTGCGGCGCGGCGATACGCGTATGGCAGAAATCTCGGTCACAATCTCAGTAGACGCTGGCCGCGCGATCTTGATTACGCGTCCTATTGAACGATTGAACCCACATCGGATGATCGGAAGACGAATTGATTCGACGGCGGCCTGCGGCGGCTCCGAGTGTTCGGGCTGGTCAGTATCAAAGGCGGGAGTTTGAGAAGAGGTCATCTGAAACACATTTGGGTCTGCCGTCTCATGAAGGTAGGGTCCATGCCTGCGTTGAATGGTCTGCCTATTCGGCAAACATGTTGAAGCCTATGTGTGTGACTTTTACTTGTTCACCAGAATTGTGGGTGTGCTGGCTACAGAATGACCACTTCAAGCTGTAGTCGGAGCAGGCACCGGATTGTCGGGAGGGCAGCTTATTGTCCATTTCTTCTCGCAACTTCTTGACCAACTTGGCGATGTTCTCTTTGCGCACATAATTGAGAAGGTAGCCGCTGGCGCGCCCAGTCATATACCCGAGCAACTGTTCAAGCCCCCCGATATGATAAGCGTAGCCGTCATACAACTTGGCTTCACCGAGTCGCTTTTGTTCCGGGCTGCTCAAGTATCCCGTAATGGTCAAATCTACATGGCCGTTTGAGTTGGTTTCCTGCGTAACCCGCAAACCAAAGCCAGACAAACTTCCAACGAACACTGCGGTCAATCCGGTCTCACCGAGGTCTCGGAAGTTCTTGCTATTCGACTCCAGATGGTTAACGGTTTTTGTTAATAATGGAACAAGCGCTGCGTCGAACTCGTCCTCAGTCTCGGCAGTAACCAAGTTGAGGTAGTCGGGCTCGTTTTTCTCCATCCAAGCTATTAGCTCGGAGAAATTAGCGCTCATTCTGAGGTTCCTTGCCCGTCAGTTACACGCCATGCGATGTTCACATTTTTCGCCCATGACTCCCAATCTTTCTTGCTGAGCGTCTTTTCCCTCCACCACGCGCGAAGCTGCCTCGCCACCTCGTCTTTTGGAATCTCCGTTCGTTGAGCACCATCTCCGCGCACATATTGCATTTGAAGCGGACCAGACTCGGGCCGCGATAACAATGCAAGCACCGAGAAAGCATCCTTCATGTCAAACTGGTGTGTCTTCGCGAGCGAATCGACACTTGCCAGCGAAATCGAGTGGTCCGCTTGTTTCCCCAACAATTCTAATACATAAGATGTGATCTCCTGCCACTTCGAGTCCCGGCCAAAATGTTGCCTGACATTTTCCTGCGCCTTTGATAATAGGGCTGGGCTCGCATACGAGCCGCCTGAATCTGAGCCGTTCTGCTCCTTCGCCACGACCGTGTCGTATAGACCGTAGTGTGTCAGCCCCTCGTGGCTCTCAATTCCGGTATAGCGAAGCGAAGCGTCTTCGTAGCGACGGAAGGCGAACACGGCCTGATTCATTTGCTCTGTGTTGAACACCTTCAGCCGGACAAGCAGGTGAAAGTCCTTCACGGTCAGGCCGGTGACGGCCAGAAACAAATCGGGTTCGAGTTTCGTGATGACATCCTGTAGGGTGTTTTCCCGAAAATCCGTCAGATACATGAAGGCCGGGATTCGCGTCGCAAACTTAATCAGCTTCTCCTGGACGAGTTTGCGCTTGGACTTGTATTCCTTCTCTTCTTCGGTGAGTTGTTTCTGCTCCTTGGCCGAAAGCTCTTTGTCTTTGGCCTTGTTCTTGAGTTCCTTTACCTTGTCGCTCTTGTTAATGATTGTCTCGATGATGTCGTCACCCAGGGCGCGCCAGCCCTCGATGCGCTCCACGGCCGCCATCGCATCGGGGTTGTCCAGTACGCGGCGAAGGGTGTCGTTGTCCACATTCACGAGTAGCGCGCTTTGCCACTTACGAGCCAGCAACGTGGCAGACGTGCCCGCCATCGCGATATCGAGAATGCCACCCGCGTCAATTTGCGTCATATTCGCGCCGTCGTACGCGAGTACTGGTAGGAACGATACAAGGTCCTTGACCGCGTTTTCCGGGTTTGGCTCGTTTGGTGACAGACCGATCCCATATTCAGAGAGTTGCCGCAAGGCGCGCGTAGGCGCGAAGTCGAACACGAAGCAAATGGGCTTGAGGATGTCCTCCTCGTTTGGATTGTCGCCGTTGGGGTTCTTGATTGACCACGGCGATTGCACGCGGAACGCGGCCTGAAAGTATGTCTCCGGTGACTTGAGGTTGCGCAGCATCAGGATGGATGACCACTGCGGCACTGTAACTCCTGTGGTGAGCTTTCCGCACGACAGCGTTATGGTCTTGGTCTCGAATCCACTTCCAATGGCCTTGCGCACCGGCGGCAACGCGCCAAGGCCAATGCCTGCCGAAGCGCCGGCAGCGACGACAACCTCGTAGTCATGCCAGAAGGTGTTGTGTTTTTCTGCCAGCAGGTTCGCCATTGCGTGGCAGGCCGCAACGTCCGGGAGTAGCCAGAATGAGTGCTGTAGGTAAGGCAGCAGGCGCACATCTGAATACGGAAACGGCGGTCGTGTGCCCGTCTTCAAATACTCGACCGCCTTGGGCGCGTAGCCGCCACGGATAATATCGAGCCACTTCTGCACGTCGCTCTTATGTTTGAACTGCGCCTTTGCGCCCGTGCCTGACGCCTCAAAGAAAGCGTTGAGATCGAACTCGTCGAATTCCCCGGCGCTCGCAATAGCCAATAGTTCGTCCGGCATCTGGTAGGTAAGTAGGCGCATCTGCGGCAGCGCGCCGTAGGGGTTCCACCTGCTCGGGTTTTTCGCGGCAAACTGCTCTTTTGCTCGCTGCTCGTCAGTGTAAGTCCAGTTGAATATCTGTTCCTCGATAAATTCGCCCGTGGCCAGCGCCCTGAAGGGTGTGCCAGAGAGGTAGAGATACGCCTTTGTTGTGATGGGCAGGAAGTCGGTCTCCTTCTCCGAAAGTTCGCTGAGGTCTTCGTTCACGTCCTCCAACCCACTGCCGTATTCGAGTTTGGCTTCTTTGTTGGCGACCGCTTCTTCTTCACCCTCGAAAAGTTCCTTCGCGGTGTCGCGCCATGCGCCGAAGTGGTATTCGTCGAAGACGACAAGGTCCCACTTTACCTTGTGGAGCCACTCGTTCTTGGGTTTGATGTTGCCCACGGCGTCGCGGCCGAGCAGGTCCTGAAAGGAACCGAAATAAACCACCGGATTCTTACTCTTGATCTTCGTCGGGTCTCCGTCGGTGTTACGGGATAGGTACTGCCACCCGTCGAAATCAACGTGCGATTCCAAGTCCGTCTGCCACGCGTCCTCGACAGCGGGCTTGAAGGTCACGACCAACACGCGCTTCGCCCCGAGCTTCTTGGCGAGTTGATACGTGGTAAAGGTCTTTCCAAATCGCATCTTCGCGTTCCAGAGGAAGCGCGGGACGGTGCGAATATCCTCCTTCCAAATCGAGTGGAAATAGTCGTTCGTCTTGTTCACGGCCTCGGCCTGCTCTCGGCGCATCGGGAAAGTTTCATGATGCGTGCCGGTGAACCGCTGGCCAGTCCTGAGTTCGGCGAGTACGGTCTTGATGTCCCTGGCCGAACAGCGCATCCACTCCAGTTCGGTGTTCTGGAATTTCTTCTTGACGAGCGCTGTGCGCACGTGGTGATCGCTGAAAATCGTGCCGTCGTCGCGCTCGGCTGACTCGTCCAGCTCAATGGTGTAGTTCTTGATCGCAGCGGTCTTGAGTTGCTCGGCGATCCGCCGCTTCACGTCGCGCGTGGTTTGGCCCACCTTAAGTAGGCCCTTATGTGCCTCGTCGGCAATCGAATAGGCGTAAATTCGAGGCCGAGCCTCTGGCTTTGGCGCAAGGATTTCGTCGATGGTCTTACTCATCACCGTCATCCATCGGACGGACGACCTTCTCGATGAACGCAATCTCACTAGCGGAGATTTTGTACTTGGCGTAGAGGTCGGCATCTGTCCATCGCCGCGTCCAATCCTGAGTTGGCACAAAGGAATAAACCTTGCGCGAAGTGTCTTGGGATGGTTTGTGCAGGAGAATTAAGAGGCGAGTCAGACGACAGGAAAGGTAGGACAAAACATTTTCAGCCTGATTCTTCGATTTGAATGGGCCGATACAGAGATAAGTCTCCGATGAGATACTCCCTGGCTCTCCGACGAACGGCGTGCTAATGATTCTGTGCGGGTAGGTGTCTCTGTTGCCGGTCCCCGGAGCCGCCCGGCCGACGTAGACCTTCCACTTGTCGATGAGGCTATCGCCTGTCGATATTTGGCTTCTGGCAATGTATCCCTTACCGCCGTTCTGGTAGACGAGAACGTCTCCTTCCCGCTTGGCAGACTTGCCTTTGAACTTGGTCTCCAACCCGAAAGGTTTTCTGGAGCTAACGAGTCGATCAAATCGTCTGCTTTCAGGAAGTGAGAGTGACTTGGATTGCCCATTCTCGACAGCGGCGACTTTCTTGAGGATCGACAGCCCTTCGTTGAAACGAATGAACACGTCTGCACCATCTTCAAGAAGTTTGCGACTAACTGTGGAGGGAGGGTCATCCTTGAAATGTGTGGTGACGAGGCATGGGCCGCGATTGTCGCGATCCCAAAGGAAGAAGCAAACTCCGCCCTTGAGGCCCACTCCGGGAAAAACGTCCGACGCACTTAGAAAATCGTTAATGGAGCGTAGCCGATCGTCGGCGAGCATGGACTCTCTAAACTCATCCAGCCCTTTGCCGCCAGCGAACCAGCGGGCAGGAATGACCATAGACAAATAGCGTGGCTCCAGCGCCTTCGCTTGCTCTACAAAGAGCTGGTAAATGGGCGCAGCGCTCGTTCCAAAGCCGTCATCACTTAGTTGATACGGTGGGTTGCCGATTATTACATCGAATTGCATGTCGCCTCCAAACAACTCGGCTATGCGAGTTTTTATGTCTTTTGTGTGAATGAACTCATAAGCATGGGTTTCGAGTGAGTCTCCACGATCAAGCGTGCTCTTACTAGCGCCACAGTACCAGCACCTGTCGCCTGCCCATTTGTGCTCAGTCCGCTTAAACCAGATGTTTCCATCATCGCGGGAAAAAGACGTTGCGATTGAATGCTTACCCTTGGCGTGCTTCGAGCAATAAACGCTTCGCCGCGCGAGCATGGAGGTTAGATGAGTGATGCCAATGCCGAACACCTGGTTCGTTAGGATGTGATTGACTCGCTCTTCTAAGTTCGGAATCTCGTCCGCTAGGCCTTGTGTGAGTCGGCTAGTGATCTCGCGAAGGAACACGCCCGATTTGGTGCAGGGGTCGAGGAAGCGAACCGTCTCGTCCGCCCAGATGTTCGCGCCGCCGTTGTCTGCTGACCACGCATTAGCCAGTGTATCTAGCATCCGGTTCGCGAACTCAGGCGGAGTGAATACCTCATCGTTCGAGAGGTTCGCGATGCACGTCAGCACATCCGGGTTGCGGCCGCGAAGCGCAAAGCCCGCTTGATCGCTCATACGGCCTCCTTCGGAGCGTTGCTGAGCGCTGCTGCGGCCAATTCGCTCACCATCATCGGTGGGTAGGTCTTCGTCGGCGTGAAGAGTTCATGCTTCCCAATATGGGCGAAGAGCGACCCTTCCGCGGTGAAGGTAGACGATAGTGTGAGCGCGGCGAGGCGGAAATCGCGCCGCTGGAACTTACCCTTACCTAGGTAGCCCCATTCAGCGAAGGTGATCGGTTGGCCGTCGTGAGTGCGAATCGTCAGCGCGTCGCCATGAATCAGGTTCTGAGACAGTATGTAGGACGCGGCGCAATAGAGTTCGTCGGATTCATCAAGGCTCAAGTATTCGGCCACGATCTCCAGAATATTCGCGCGGCACTCGGCGATGTTGTCCGCCAGAAGCTCGATGCCGTAGATACACATCAGCCCGAGCAGGGCATAATGTTGCCGCTCGAATTCGGATTGTCCGTACTTGAGTTCGACTGCGGCGAGCTTGCGTCGCAGGATTTGCACAAGGAAATTGCCGCTTCCGCACGCCGGTTCCAGAAAGCGGGAGTCAATCCGCTCGGTTTCGCCCTTCACAAGGTCGAGCATCGCCTCAACCATCCAGGCAGGTGTAAAGACCTCCCCGTGGTCGGCGACGCGGCGCTTTGACTTGGTAAGCGTCGCTTCCACGCCGAAATTGGCTCCGTTCTTGCTGTTTTTCTTTGCTTCTAATGCCATTAGTTATGTTAGCCCTGTTAAAGCTGTGAATTTGCCTTCGCGTGGGTGCGATTCTATCGAAATCTCGCGAATCAGCCAGAGATTTGTGTGGTGCGGGCGGCCCCAACCGGTTGGAATCAGGCCGGATCGTCTTGTTTCTCCGCTGGCGGCTTGGGGCTCCGCCCGCGACGCGGCCGGACCGGCCTGGCGCGGCGGACGTTGATCGCTGCCGCGTCGAGCGTGTTCTTGAGGTGTACGGCGTAATACTTTTCGATCATTTCGACGCTGGTGCGGCAGTTCTTGGCAATCTGGTATATGTCCGCGCCCTCCATCAAGCGAAGGCAGATGTATGTGTGGCGCAGGCTGTAGGCCGTGCGCTGGTTGCCGTCGCGGTCGGTCTTCAGGCCGAGCTTGTGCAAGGTGCGTGTGAGTCGCTTTCGGTGACTGACGGGAAAGAGCCGGTCGGTCGGGGCGGGATTGTGGCGTTTGCGTAGCCGATTAAAGGGCGTCACGGCACCCTTGGTGCTTTTGCAGTAGCCGACGCCACGCTTCCCGCGCACTTCGATCTCAAGGATGGTCTCGCCGGTCGGCTCGTCTTTCACGATCTGCACGTCCCGGTATTCGAGACGCTTGGCTTCGTCGGGGCGCAGCCCGGTGTTCACCATGAACAGGACAAAGTCATGAAGGTCGGACGCGGCAGTCCAGTCCTGAAGCGCCTTGGCACTCGTGGACTTTGGCGGCTTAGTGCCTTCCCGCGTCGCCTCGTAAAGCTGGCGGTATTCGGTGGGAGAAAACCACGCTCGGTGGACTATCTTGCCTGCTGTCTTATACGGGGCGGAGAAATCAGGGATGTATTGAAGCCAGCCGTGTCTTTGGGCGGTTTTGAGGACTTGACGGAGAGCGACGATTTCGTGGTGGATGGTGCTGCGGGCAGGAGGTTTCCCGTCTGCTGACGACTGGGCGCGGTGAATGCGGTATTCCTGCACGGTTCCGGCGTTGATCTCCGACAGCACCATGTTTCCGAAATACGGCAGGAGGTACAGGCGAATCTTGTCGTTCTGGTTGCGGATGTATTGGGGGCTGCGCTGGCCCTGGGTGATGACTGCGTATTCGCGCTGGAATTGCTCGGCTGCCGTGCGAAAAGTCTTGCCCTGCTTGATTTCGCCGGTTTTGAGCTTGCCTTTCAGTTCGAGATACCAGTCTTCGGCGACTTCCTTGGCGTGGGCTAGGCTTTCCTCGTTAGTGGATCGGCGTCGGTTCCTTCCGGCAAGGTAGGTCGAGCATTGCCAGTAGCGGCTGTTAGGGCGCTTGTAGACGTGGAGTCTCCCTCCATATAACTCGTGTTTTTCCATGAAGTCGAGATTTGGCCCGAAGTGTGTAAGTACTGTGCAACAGTATTTTACGGGGCTGGCAAAGTCAAGAGAATCAGGTAACTCATTGACTTTGCATTAGAAAGGTGGCGCACCCGGAGCGATTCGAACGCCCGACCTCCAGATTCGTAGTCTGCTCGCACAAATCGTAACCAGTTGATTTTGTGTTGTTATTCGACGCTGTTTTTGTGTATGTGTAAGAACCTGTGTAAGAAACGCCGAATTGGTGCTTTGCAGTCTCGTCTTTCTGTTGGGCTGATTCTTTCCTCCTGATGCTGGCTGGCACACTGCCTTACGACAGCGCGCTCGTCAAGCGATTCGCCGCAGTTCGCCGTTCGGTTGCTATCGTCGTAAGCAATATCTACCCAGGTCAGCGCGCGCAATCTGGCTCTCAGCGCGAGTTTCCCCGGGAAAGTCCTAACAGGGCACTGTTAGGGGAGAAGCCTGCTCTAATTGCGCGTGTCAATCGTAATGTATTGGCACGTTCAACTGGAGGTGGTGTAGAGGGGTGCGATTCCCGGAGTGGTACGGTTTCTCAGGCTTACAGGGAACTTGTTGCCGGGCGGTCGCCATCTGATGTTCGCAGTCCAACGGCTGCGGCTTTTCTAGCGGTATTCCGCCCGGCATGGCCGGAGGCGCGATCTGACACACGGGGTACGGCGATTCCGCCCCGCAGCTTCTCCCTCACGCTTCTCTGGCCGACTGGTGTCTTTCGGCAAACCGATATCGTTCGCGGCCATGCATGATGATCGGAGGACCGTTCTGCTCTACGAGGTCATGGGCGATGCCAGCCTCAGGATACGGTCGGGTAGAATTTCAGGGGTACGATCTGAGTGCTCGCAGTCAAGGTAGCCGTCATTCTGCAAGCGTCTGCCGCGTACTCACCTGCGACTCGTTTTCTCCTTTCACCTGCCTGCCGCCGATGCGTGTCCTCGGCTGCCGGCGTCTCGATTGATTCCTGTTACGCCGCCTTTAATACCGGCGGCGGCTCGCCGTAGGCAAAATCCGTCCCGTCGATCCACATGCGGTGCATGACCACAGCGAGCTTGCGGGCCATTGCAACCGATGCCGCCTTGAACCCGTTGCGCCGCGCGCGCCGTACGCCCCAAGCCTTAAGTCGGCTCCATTTGCTGCTTCGCGTCAGCATCGTCACCGACGCCTCGAACAGCAGCGTGCGCAGCGCCGCGTTGCCGCACTTGCTGATGCCGCCGGAGCGGTCGGTTTCGCCGGAAGCATATCGCTTCGGCGTCAGGCCGACATGCACGCCCACGTCACGGGATTTCTTGAAGCGAAGCGGGTCATCGATCTCGGCGCGGAAGGTCAGCGCCGTGATGACGCCGACGCCGGGAACCGTCATCAGCCGCTTGCAGACCGGATTCGACCTGGCGATGGCCGCGCACCGCTTGTCCAGCGACCTCTGCTGCGCCAGCAGTTCGTCGCGGGCGTCGAGCATGGTCAGCATTACCTGGCCGAACAGCGCATCTTTCCCGGCAATCGCCCCCTTGACCTTGGGAGTGAAGGCCGCCGTGGTCACGTTCCCGATCCTGATGCCCAAGCCCTTGAGCGTGCCCCGGATATGATTCTCAAGGCTCAGCCGCATCGTCACCAGCTGCTTGCGGCTTCCCACCAGCGCGCGAAGGGCCTGGCCTTCCTCCGACTTGACGTTCACGGCCTTGTACCAGCCGGTGCGGGCGATCTGCGCCAAGCCGCGCGCGTCGTTCTTGTCATTCTTGACGCGCTGGGCTTTGAGCGTCCCATGCGCATGGCGGGCGTCGATGCAGACGACCGGCCACGATGGCCGGAGCCCGTGATAGAGATAGGCGCTCAACTGGCCGGTCTCAAATACGATGCGTTTGATGTTCCATTCCTCGCCATGCCTTCGCAACCATCCGTCCAGCGCATCAATCTCCGAGCGCTCGACGCCTTCGCGTACCAGTCCGCCGTCGGCATCGACGACGCACGCATGTGTTGATTGCATCGAAATATCAAACCCGATATACACGTCCATAGGCTGTGACTCCGCTTAAGTGGTTGATTGCGCTCACCGCGAGCGCCACTATTTGGAGCACAGCCGTCGAGCACGCGCAATTACCGTATCTGTAAGCATTTGCGTCTTGAACGTCTCGGATGATGACAGCTAGTCTGTGAGCCAGTTTCCCCGGGAATGTCTCACGCGCGGTAGGAAGAACTTGCCTGGCTAGATGAGAAAGCTCGCGTATCGCCAGGGTCGCTTACAAGTCACGTTGAATACGAGGTCGAACCCAGCCTGGAAACATGGCTCGACGGTCGGCGTGTCGGCCAGTATCCTAATAATCGAACGGAGGCTTTCGTCATGAGGATGTCATACGCTGTTCCTCACGTTGGCGGGCGATTTTACTTTCCTAGTCGCGTTCGGGAATGGCTTCAAATCCCTCGAACCTGCCTTTTGCATGGTCGTCTTGTAAGCGATACCGATGATCCGGCCGTAATCCTGTCACCAATTCCGGTCCAGGATTGGCATCACTGCTTCAAGGTTACGATCAACACGTCCGCAGAAATCGGCTCACTCTACACGGCGCTTGAGGCCTTGACGACCTCGAAGCTAAATATTCTCCACATGATATCGGCTGCAACTTCAGGGGCTGGCGAAGGAACCCTCGCCGTGATCGTAGGGAGAACCACGCAACAACGAAACCAACGCCCAACGCGAGTGACTGCTTTGCCTCGCCTACCTAGACCGATTGCCGAAAGGTTAAAGGATCAAATTCATCAGTACATGGAGCGTTCAAACGCGTTGTCAACTTCTGCGCTATACAGCAACAAAAGAGCTACGCAGTTGGAGACTGTCCGTGTACTACCGTTGCTCGTGCTTAGGGCACTTGCGATGCTGGAACCTCCGAGGAAGAGCATCCTCTCAATCAAGTTAGGCGCGACGTTTGTACCTGAATTCCAAATCAGCATGAAGAACGGCTTGATCGATTTTGGAGGCAAAGAGTTAGCCAGGTGCAATGGGGTGACTTCACAGCGGAAAGGCAAGAGCGTATTCGATTGCTTGATGCATCATGGGGTTAGAAAAAGCCTCAGCATGATGGTGACGGCTGACACTGAAGATTATCATTTTCGGCTGGCGCTACTCCCATCACGTCCTTATATGACGATTAATATTCCGCTTTCTGTTCAGAGCAAGGATACAGGTGGTACGATTGGGACAACTAAGGAAATCATCAAGCTATTCAATCGGGACCACAATCATCCTGTAAACATCTATTACGCCTCTAGTTCGATAATCGCACACGAACATAGGCCGAAAAAAAAGAAATTGCCGTACTCGGAGAGCGTTAAAATCAAACTTGTCGGTGATGTCGAAGGGATGATGACTACTTCAAGACGGGATGGATGCCGCGTCGGGGAAGACATCTCCAAAGCGATTAAAGATCGCATGATGGCAGTCAGTCGCGCGGACAAGAATCGTAGCATCAGCATAACGGCTTACGATGACCCGGACCATACGAACGAGTTGGAACGAATCACATTTAAGCCACTTTTGGCCCCTTTGGTATTTACAGCAACGAATGCAAAAGAGGGAATGAAGGCTGAATATCTGAGAATGGCAATTGACTTGATCGCGTTGCTCAAGAATCTTCACTTGCGCCCCGTTTTTGTAGATACGTTGACCGGTGCCGAATCGGCGCGTCGCCAGATGACAGACTTGCTCGACGTTTCTCCGATGCTAGTGAGTTTGCACCTTCCCGAAGAAGGTACACGGCTTACGGTGGGAGGGAAGAAGACGCTAACAGGCCAGATTAGCCGAAGATTCGCTCCTTCGGCATGGACGACATTTGAAGAGGCTTACATAACATCACATCGGCACCGTCATGTCTTTCGGATGATACATAAAGATGTTTTCCCTCCTCCATTTCTTGAGCCGACGTTGGACATAACATTCTCGACTGAACAAGAATTCGAGCGAAAATTGAAAGTACTGCGTGGGAGGATTCTTACGTGCATAGAATCAGACACTTGGCGAAAAGCTTTGGCTGAATGTGGGAGGGCGTTAGCAGAGCAACGAGTGGATTTAGAGCAGATTGAACTTTCTGATCCTGAGGAATGGATCAAAGAAAAACTAGACTTAATCGAAAAAACGGACGGAACAAAGCAGGGAAAGAAGCGCGTTACGAATCAGAAAGAGACGCGCAATCATGGATCGAACTCAAGAAAGAAAGAACTTCAGAAGCGCCAGCGAGTTGCTAAAAACGCATGGAAGAATACGGAGCGAAGACAACGACGAAAAAAGAAACGGGGACGGGTTGTGCAGGCAGTCACGAGTTAACGTTCGTGGCGGTGTCGATTCATACCACCGCTTACGAAAACTTGTAAAAATCTTGGGTCCATATAATCGAGTTCGCCCTGTTGTCCGGCTTCCTTCATCATGTCGTGGAGGTAAGCCTGCACGAATGGAGGTAAGCCATCATAGTATTTTTGGGGATCCGACAGGAGTAGAGAATCAGCATTTTGGTCCGACCACATCGAGGTGTAGTTTCTCGTTAGATCAGTTGGCCCGTTTGTTTTTTCCCATTCGACGCGAAATTTTTCTAGTTCACGCCGAAGTGTAGTCGGCGCGACTGGGCACAGGATGTCGGTAATAGACTTGAGGCGCTTATTCCGTCGCCCGGAAACACGCGCAGTATGTCCCCCCAAGGTGTCCTCCATGACACAAAGATCGGTTTTCCCCTTGACTTTTTTAGCAGTTTTTGTCGGATGCTGTCAATTCGCAAGTTATCGGATCGCATATGTTTGCTGCGGCCTCGCCGATGCCCCGGCGAGGCCGCGATTTTTTCGGCTCTAATTGGCTACGTAATCGGCTACGGCGTGCCGGTCAATCGACCGGCTTCCGTTCGCCGCGAATCCAGTCGGACGCCTTCTGAGCGGCTCCGGCTGCGGCGATGACGAGTTTCTTATCGCCGCGAAGCTGCTTTAACCAGCCTTGCAGATAGGCGGCTTGGTTCTCGATGGTGACGGGCTTGATGCCTGTAAGAACTTTCACCTCGAACGTCTCGGAGAATGACAGCCAGTCTGTGAGCCAGTTTCCCCGGGAAAGTCTCGTCACCGATGGGAAAATTCTGCCGAGCTAAGAGGGCTCTGCGAACTGGCGCGCACCGCTCGTAGTTAATACTAGAGAAGCGTCGTCGAAGCGATGCGATCCACAAGCAATGGGAGCAATGCGATGAACACAAAAGGCTACAGATTGCGCTGCAAGAGTTGGGTAATGATGCTAGGGCTTTCGCTCTCGCTCTTAAGCTCGGGCTGTTGCCCTGGCTGCGAAGAGATTGTAGTTACAGCGGTTGTCAGCGCCGTAGCGGCGAAGGTCGTGTCTGATGCCGTTGACGGCATGAAGCAGCAAGGGAGCGCCGCACAGTCACAGACGGAGGCACGCCCGTAATGGGTCAAGGCGCTATGAGAGTTGCGACTCGTCGGGGGAGTTCCTCCCTTAGCGTTTTCGTTACGCCAAATGAGGACTGGAGATTCGTGCTCCATCCGACGACTTTTACCCTGTCGAATAGCGTCGCCCGCATCACGCGGACGGGCTGGCGCGACAGCCCAACAATGGTGTAGGGATCATTGCATGTGTGTTGGAGCGGCATCGACCGTTCAAGCTCTGTCCAGACCGCGTTGCCGTTGACCAGCAAGACGCGAATATTTTCATTCTGAAGCTGAGCCGCGAGAAAAGCTGCGTCTTCGGAAATTAAGCGTTTGCGGATCTTCGCGGGTTGAAGGCGAGCCCACGTTGGGTCAGTGGCCCATTGGACAAGGTCAAGGTGGCACGCGGAATCGTCATAGTAGGAAGCTCCGCAGGCGGTAAGGCAGGGAATGAATTGGTCGAACCATTGGCGATAGGGCTGTCGATGAAAGTAGCCATTGCAATCCTCCAACACCTGAGACACCGTACCGTGCGATGCCGAAGACAAGTTCTCGACGCCGAGCGATGCGAGCGTCGCGAGTCTTCGCCTCGCGCCGTCCAGTAGCTTCCCATCCCGATCAATGAATTCGACGCGACTTGGATTAAGGCCAAGCGTGGCAACGCGCGCGACGCGCTCATTGCCAAACGCTACAACCGGCGTCGATCCGGTAACGACATGAGAATCGCCGGGTGTTGGGCGGCGAATTCGGTCTTCAATGTATTGAGGTACGGGGGTAGCCATGCGCGATGGATGATGTGTAACCAATCCCGTGAATTCTGCAACCGATTAGGTGGCCGGTTGGGAACCCTGCGGCCTCGCCGATGTCCCGGCGAGGCCGCGATTTTTTCAGCGATTGCGGGTGCCGGTCATTCGACCGGCTTCCGCTCGCCGCGAATCCAATCGGACGCCTTCTGAGCGGCTCCGGCTGCGGCGATGACGAGTTTCTTATCGCCGCGAAGCTGCTTCAACCAGCCTTGCAGGTAGGCGGCTTGGTTCTCGATGGTGACGGGCTGGATTCCAACATGGGCGGACAGGAACGCGGCGGCCATTTCGGCGACGAGTTCTTCTTTGCCGTAGTCGGGCGAGCCAAACGGCTGCGGCTCGGTATCGAGTTTGCGGTCTAGGCGTTTGCTGTGTCCGGTCGAGTGGACGAGTTCATGGAAGAGCGTCGAATAGTATTCCTCGCAGGTCGCAAAGCGGGTCCGCTCCGGCAAGCGGACGCTATCAGTGGACGGTCGATAGAATGCCCGCGTTCCGCCGTGTTCGATGGTCGGTGCATCGGCATAGGCTTTGACGATAGCTTCGGCGGCGTCGATGGGCCGGAAGTCAATCGGCGTGAACGTCGCGGCATCCGGTGCGGCGATGCCGTCGCACTGAGCGACGTTGAACACGCGGTAATATCGCAGGACGGGGACTTTCGTCGGCTCTCCCGTTTCCTTGTCGGTGGTCTCGTACTGCTTCCAGAAAATGACGAATGACGATTTTTCGCCCTTCTTGACGCTGCCTTTCTTCTGCTTCGCCTGATTGAACGTGAGCCAGTACGACGACTCATAGCCGTTCGCCCAGGCGGTGAACGCAAGCAGGAACACGTTGACGCCCCGGTACTCCTTGCCGCTCTCCAAGTTCTTCGGCATTCCGGCGGATTGCCTGCCGAGAATGGGGGAACGCCAGGGAACGACGCCCTTCTCCAGCATGGCGATAATCTGGTCGGTAACGTTCTGGTAAATGTCGAATGTCATGGGTGAATCCTCCAATCGGTTATGGCCTTCGGCGGCTGTGCGAACGACGCACACGCCCGCCTTGCAACCGATAGGTGGCAAGCCCCAGCGACCGCGCGCCGCAGTCAAGGTGGAACCGTCGGAGAAGAGGACTCCTTTGGAGTAGTACCTTGACGGCGAGCACGGGCGCTAAAATGAGGGTGTTCTGATTTGCAAGGCGGGGGTGTTGACCGCACTACTCGAAGCCCGCCATGCCCGGCGGGATTCGTCATGCAGATTTGTCATCGCTCAAGGTGATTCCGTAGCGCGAACTGCTTCATCAGCGTTGATGGCGCGCGCAATGCGCTCGCACGCATACTCGAAGTAAACGGGATCGCGCTCGATGCCGACGAATTGCTTGCCCGCGTGAATCGCGGCAACGCCTGTCGTTCCGCTGCCCATGAATGGATCAAGAATGGTGTCGGCGTTCACGGCGTCGCAGATATATCGCGCCTGAACGAGTGGGCGCGGGCACGGGACGGGGTTGCCGCCCGTGTAGCCGTCGTAGGGGGTCAAGTCGGCCAAGTGCCAATCGCGTGGCAATTCGTCATGGATGCGTGAGCGTCCGCTCCAGAAGATGATCGGGTCCCAACTGAGGCAAGCGCTTTTGCCTGGTCGCTTTGGGTAAATCTTGCAGGCGGCGATGATTCGGAATTTCGCGGGGAAATACCGATGCCATTCAGCGGCCTTGAGCGGGCTTTGCCATAGAAAACACGGCCCGTTGTTCGTGACGCGGATTAGCTGCGGCACAAGCCGTTGCATGAGGTCGTCGTATTTGTCCGGGGCATCGTCGTAGCTGCGGTACTTGAAGCCGATGCCGTATGGCGGGTCGGTGACGACGGCTCCGATGCCGGAGAGCGTCGGCAGCACGTCGAAGCAATCGGCGCGGTACAGCGTGGCATTCCCGATGACGCGCTTCTCGACGCGGTGGAGTTCACCGATACTGCGTTGTGCGCGATAGCGATTCAGCCGTGCGGCATAGAACGGGTTTACCTGCCGTGCGTGTTGTATGTCAGTCATAAGAGTTTCCTTTCAAGAGTTGGCGGGCGGGTTTGTGAGGCCCGCCCGCGTGATTGCCGTTAGTCCTTCTTTTCAGAAGCGACGCGTAGGACGATGCGTCCATCGAGCGGCAAGGCTTCAAGCTGGATGTTGAAGCCTTTGCCGTCGGCGTTCGCCCACGCCGTGCCGATGCGGGTCCAGAATCCTTTCTGGCCTTCGCGGTCACGCACCTGGTAGGCGACGTGGCTGGGCAGCTTCGCGGTTTGCTTGGTTTCTTTCGTGTCAGACATTTTCGTTCTCCTTCTTTGGTTTCTCGGCCACGACCATCGCGGCTGATGACACGGTGAACAAAGCCGTTAACAGCCGGGTGCGAAGCCAAGCGAAGCGCAGCGGTCAAACTGAAAATGGTGGGTCCCCGAAGGGGGAAACGATTTTCTGATTGACCGACCTGGCGGCGGCTTTACGTGTCCATCAAATAAGCCGCGTGTCTGTTGGACGAGACCAAAGATCGAAGGAAACGAAACCGGACACGAACCAAGCGACAAGAATCGAGAGCGAAGATTGCACGCCGTCGCACCTGTGCGCGCGCAAGAGCGTATCAGATTGGTACGCATCGCCGGTGCTGGGAGAAAGTCGATTCAAGGAAGCGCCTGTTTCCCGTGCCGCGTGTGATTGCATCGTCGGCGTCGCCGTCGTGAAACCGGACTAACGGCGCGGGTGGCCTCCAAACCCGCAGTTTTCCTTCGTTGGGTGGCGCTGTCTGACAGAATCTAAGTGTAAGTGAACACCCGTTATGGTAGAATAAGAAATGCTCCGTATCATTCAAAGCACGAGTGCCGCCGGAGCCCGTTCTTACTATTCGACGGCTGACTACTACAGCGAGGGACAGGAACTCACTGGTCTCTGGCGTGGCGATGGCGCAAAGCGCCTCGGCCTGTCCGGCGTCGTCCAACAGAAAGATTGGGACGCCCTCTGCGACAACCGCAATCCCGTCACCGGCGGCGTACTGACGCCACGGCAGAAGCAGAACCGTCGCGTCGGTTATGATTTCAATTTTCACGTCCCGAAGAGCATTTCCATCGTTTACGGACTGACGAAAGACGAGCGCATTGTGGACGCATTCCGGGCATCGGTGAATGAAACGATGCAGGACATGGAAGCAGAAATGAAAACCCGCGTGCGAACGGCGGGAAAGAATGAGGACCGCACAACCGGTAATATGTTGTGGGGAGAGTTTGTGCATACGACGGCACGGCCGGTGGATGGCCTGCCGGACCCTCACCTTCACGCACATTGCTTCGTGTTCAACACCACCTGGGACGAAACGGAACAGCGCTGGAAGGCTGGACAGTTCGCCGATGTGAAGCGGGACGCGCCGTATTTCGAGGCGAAGTTCTATTCGCGATTTGCGCGCCGATTGGAAGAGCTTGGCTTGCGGGTCGAGCGATGGAAAAAGGGTTGGGAGCTTCGTGATATCCCCAAGTCGGTAATTGAGAAGTTCTCGCGGCGGACGGCGCTCATCGAACAAGAGGCGAAAGAGCGCGGCATTACCGACGCCGCCGAGAAAGACCAACTTGGGGCGAAGACCCGCGAAGGCAAGTGCAAGGAAATCACCTTCGACGAACTGCGCGAGTATTGGCGGTCACGCCTGACGGCGGATGAAAACAACGCCGTAAAAACTGTTGCCGGTCGCATCGGAAACGCGGCCATCGGCGAAGACCGTCACGTCGCGGCGGAAGCCGCATCGCGGACGGTCGAGCATTGCCTGGAGCGTAGCTCCGTAGTGCCGGAACGGAAGCTGCTGACCGAAGCGCTCAAGCGCAGCATCGGCGCGGCCTTGCCGGAAACAGTCGAGCGGGCTGTCGAAACGCAAGGGCTGGTGGTGGCGGTACGGAACGGGCAACGGCTGGCGACGACGCGGAACGTGCTGTTGGAAGAGAAACAAATAATCGCATTCGCCCGGGAGGGGCGAGGCACCTGCCGACCGCTGGGTGATGCCTTGTACGCCATCAAGCGTGATTGGCTGAACGACGGCCAGCGCCGGGCGGTGAAGCACGTTCTGGGTTCGTCGGATCGCGTTATCGTCGTGCGAGGGGCGGCCGGAACTGGGAAGACGACGATGATGCAGGAGGCGGTAGAGGCGATTGAGGCAAACGGCAAGCGCGCTTTCACCTTCGCCCCATCCGCATCTGCGAGCCGGGGAGTGCTTCGCGAGGATGGATTCGCGAACGCGGACACTGTCGCGCGGCTCCTGAAAGACGAGCGGATGCAAGCAGAGATTCGCGGGCAGGTGATTTGGATTGACGAAGCGGGACTGCTTGGAACGAGACAACTGGCCAGGTATTCGACTTGGCCGAAAAAATTGACGCCCGCGTTGTGCTATCCGGCGACCGCAAACAACACGGTTCCGTCGAACGCGGTGCGGCGCTTCGGCTGCTCGAAGAGGAAGCGGGTTTAGTTCCGGCCGAAATCCGCGACATCAAACGCCAGTCCGGCGAATACAGGCACGCGGTTGAAGCATTAAGCGAGGCGCGGACGGAAGACGGATTCAAGCAACTCGACAATCTAGGTTGGATACGGGAAGTGAATGAGGCGGATCGCTACAAGGTACTTGCTGAGGATTATGTGGCGGCTCTCTCGCACGGCAAGAGCGCTCTCGTAGTCTCGCCGACGCATCGTGAAGGCGCGTGTATTACCGACGAAATCCGTGCGCTGCTTAAGCGAACGGGAAAGCTCGGCGACTGCGAGCGGCGGCTTTCGATCTTGGAAAACCGCAACCTGACGGAAGCGGATCGTGCGGACCCCGTGAAATATGACGCGGACTCCGTGCTTGTCTTTCATCAAAACGCCAAAGGATTCACGAAGGGTGATCGCGTGGCGGCGAGCGCGGGGCCGCTGCCGCTCTCCGAAGCGGCAAAGTTCCAAGTTTTCGAGCGTGACGCGCTGCCGGTCGCGCCGGGCGACGTGCTTCGCGTCACGCGAAACGGCAAGACCGCCGACGGCCTCCATCGGATTAACAACGGGGAATTGTTCGCCGTCCGGCGCTTCGATGACGCGGGCAACCTGGTCGTGAGCAAAGTAGGCGGCGAGAAAAGGGAAGCACCGGTGGACGAATGGGTGATATCGAAGGATTACGGCCACCTGGCACACGGCTATTGCGTTACTTCGCACGCTTCGCAAGGAAAAACAGTAGACCGCGTTTTCATCGGTCAGTCGTCGCAGTCGTTTCCGGCATCGTCGCGGGAACAATTTTACGTCTCGGTGTCGCGCGGCAGAGAGGGCGTGACGATCTACACCGATGACAAGGAATTGTTGCTCGACGCCGTGAGCCGTTCTGACGAGCGGGTGTCGGCAACGGAACTTGTGACCGGCCGCGAGTCGCGGCATCGCGCCGAAATCCTGCAACGCATCGAAGCGCTGACGCCGGAAATCACCGTGCCCGCGCATGTCGCCGCAAAGGAACGAGAGGGGATGAACTATGATCGATAAGATATTGGACAAATACACTGGCCGCGATGGCGGGACCAGCGCGAACGATAATGAAACGCACGAAGAAAGCGCCGTCGATGATCTCGGCTCGTTCGGCTTTCTACGCGGGTCGCGCGAGCGGGCGACGATGCTGGAGTTGCGACGCAAAGACGGCGGCATTCTCGCTGTCGCCTACGGCTACATGGACAAGGCGGAGTTCGATCCATCCGACGGCATCACGCTTCATCTCGCCGGTCATAAAGTTCGCATCAAGGGCCGGAACCTGAACGTTGAAGTCCATCCAAGAGTACGGCTCTATGAAGCGATATGTCGCTTCCGTGTCCCATGGTTGCGCGAATCCGACGAGCCTGACCTCATGTCCGCCGGCGAACGGGCGGCGATCATCGAAACGATCGAATGGTGAGCAAACAAGAAATATCAGTTGGTTACGGTACTCGTGCCCATGACGGTTCTTTAGGATTTGTTAACCAATTTATGCGAACATTGCATCAAGACGGCTCGTCCTTATCTTGTGATGCGTATTATGGAAAAACAAGACATCATGAACTTGGCCCTACTCGGAGCGTGTGCGCTAGATGACCATGCAGCCGTGCGCGAAATGGTTAGCACGGGCGCAAACGTGAATTTCGTGAGTAGCGACGGCCGGACACCGTTGCACCTCGCGGCGGTGTCGGGGTCAGACGCGCTGGTTAGGTTACTATTGGAGTTGGGTGCGAATGTCAACGCGGTCAACCGTGATAAGGAGACACCGTTGCATCTGGCCGCTCGTTTTTCAAACTCTGAGGTTTTTGAGCCGCTGATCCACGCCGGAGCGGACGTGGAAGCTGAGGATCGTTACGACCGTACCCCGGAGTATTCTGCCTCGAAAAGCACGAAACCGGCTGGTACAAGACAGGCATTCCAACGAGCGTTGGCGACGAGGCATGGCGCTGTGCCACATCGCTAAGTCGGGAAGCCCTTTGAAGCAAACGTAACTACTTATGCAATAACACGTTATGGCCTCTGGCCGGGGGTCTGCGGGCAACTCCATATTGTATGAGGCGCGCCTTTCTGAATCGAAGTTCACTTCCAGTATGCTGTTGGCTAGACAAAATCCTCGCGGTTCGCTCTTGTAACAGAACTTGGGCCGTCCCCTGATGTGCGGTTTGGACCCCCGTGCTCGGCCCTAGCGTAGGTCCATTGGCGCTTATTATGTTAGCTCGCGATCCTGAGTACCGTGACAAGCCGAAGAATTACGATCTCGAAGAACTTTCGCGTCCTGACGAAGTTTGGATGCTTACCAGGGCGGGGGAAGCGGCTCGTGAAGTTCTGGACTCCATGCGACACGCACATTGCCTGGACCTTTGTTGCGGAACAGGCCTCTCGATGGAACGGTTTGTTTCGCATCCAAATGTGGTAGAGGTCGTTGGAGTAGATAGCTCTGCTCCGTATCTTAAGTATGCTGCCAAAAAGCGGCACCTCGCAACGAACCGCGTGCCGCCTCAGTTCATCTGCCACGATGCGGTAACGGTTTCTCTTCCCCTTCGGCACTGGGATTTGATAATGCTATCTTCCGCGTATCATCACATCGAAGATGCGCGGAAGCTGAAATTCCTGAAACGCGTGCGCAATCTGCTTGCTCCACGAGGCCGCGCCATTATTGCGGAAAACGTGCTCCCGCCCTACAAAGACTCGTCGCGCGACAACGCAGATTATTGTCGGGCTGTGCGAGCGTTCTACAGGGCTGTCCTTGACACGGCGCTACGCTTCAATCCGAAACTCTCACCTCGCGTGCGAAAGCTAATCCAACGACCAGGGCAGCATGGAATCGAGGGGAAATATGAATACAAAGTTCATTGGTCGATTCTCAAAGGACATCTGGAGCAAGCTCGCTTAAGGCTCGTCGGTCCCCCACAATGCGTGTGGCCGAGCAACAAAGGCGTCTTGCCAGAGAATTCCGGGAACTATGTAATGGTACTTGCGCCGACTTCCTATAGATGAGCACGGCATTAGATCGTCGCTCCATTCGTGGTGTGGCTATGCAAATCATTGTCAGAATACGTGGATGGTTCTCGCGGCTTGACGAGAAAACCAAAAAAAAGATCTGGCTGAAATTCTATCAATATCTCCTAGTTCAAGCGGTAATACTGTTCCTCCCGATTGAGGGGCTATTGCTGAAGTTGGGATATGGCGCAGCGTATGCAGGTCATCTCTTGATCGAGTGGTTATTCGACAAAATTAGTAAGGAGGAGTTCTCAAGCATTGCCACAGAGCTTTCATCACTTGCTCAACACACGGCGTCGGCTTCTGAAGAATCGTTGCGAAAGCAGCACATCATTGCAGAAGGGGTTGATAAAGGACTGCAAGAAATACACGAGGTGTCGAGCAGGACGGCGAACGCGCTATCCCTTCTTCATGAGACGCGGCGTTTCGATTCTCGGAATAATATTCACATGGTCATCCTGCGTCGCATAAGCGACAAATTCCTTGACTATCCATGTAACCGGAATGAGTTCAGTGATATTCTGGCAATAGGAATCAAGGCTTCGGAATCATGGCTGGGTATCCACGCTGACTCAATTGCTTTTTTTACAAGCAACCCTCACGCGAAGGCGTATTCGCTCGCACTCGCTGAACGTGCGGAGCAGTTGGGTCCTTCTGCTCGACAATTGCGATTGATAATTAGGACTGGTGATAATGACGCCGAACTCTCCGATGAGGCTAAGGTGAGTGAGTACTTGAAGGCGACCCCAGGAGTCAAATCGTTCTGGATGCTTGAAAAAGACTTCAAACCGAAATTCCGTGACTTGGCGAGAGAGATACAAGATGATTGGGCGCTTTTTGATGATTGCCTTGTACTTCACTACGATAAAACTGACGAAATGATGTTCCCGATTGTCGGGGGCGACAAGTTCGATGCGATGAGACGGTTGTTCGGGCTGTTGCGCCGACGGGACGAACACAATGACGACCGTACCACGATTCATCCGGTTCTGCGGGGGGCGTGCTAGGTGTTAGTCTAAGTTCTATTGGCGACCCGCATGCCCCAATGAACCGGAACAAATTGGTCAATCAGGAATCTGCCTTGTTGAGATTTCAGCGCCTTCGCGATGAGCGTCACCGAAAGTAGGACCTCCTGCGTTGAATCTGCTCCGATCGCCGCGCAGAACTCATCACGCGGGAGTTGGGAGGCATCTTGCAGGATGTTCCCTGCGTGTTCGGTGAAAAGACTGGAGACTTGGACCTTCCGAACATCCTGCTTGGCGCATCGTCGCGAAAGTATGGCGTCGCGAAGTTGGGTGAGGGATTGGCAGCACTCCTCGATCTGGCTGAGTTGCGCCGTACTCCACTTTCCGAAGCCCGGCAGTTCGATAGTGCCGGTCATGTCCTCGTAGTACACGAGAACACGGCAGGCTGGAGGCACGACCGGATTAAGCGGTGCAACGATCAGGTTGTTCATTCCGATAAAGCTGTCGTAACCGGCTGAAAACTGTTCGACGCCTTTGGGCCAGCGCCGGTCCTGAAACACCCGCGTCAAGCATCTCCATGCGGCGCTGAATTGCTTTGCGGCGATAGCTTCAAAGAATTGCTGAACGATGGCGGCGGCAGCGGTTGCGAACGGGCTTGTTTCGGGCAGCAGCGCTGGCCTCGATAGGAGCGATTGCGTTTCGCCAGAACGACGATTCGTGCCGACGGGTTTCGGTGGAAGCGGATTGCCGTTCTGAAGATGCTCGAACAGTAATTCGATGCTTCGCAGCGCGTTCGCCCTGGGCAAACACTTCTTACCAAGCCAGTTCTCGACCGACTCTTTGCTGCACCCGACCGCGTTCGCAAGCTGCTGGTGTGAGAGACTCCACGTTGTGATCGCGTCCTCAAGGATGTCCGCGATCTCCTGAGCATCCGGCTGAAACTTGGCCACGGTAGCTCCCTCAAGTCCTCTTTGGCCAAAGTACCACGTCTTGGCCTAACTACATAATCGTCGCCGTTCATACCACGTTTTGCCAGCGTATACCCCTGCATGGAAACATGCGAGCAATCAGCGGTTGATTTGCTATCGCCAACATTACGGTGAAATCATGATCTCGAAACTAATCAAACTTCCAATCGAATCGGTGGTGTGTCGGCCGCAGGTGCGGCGACGATTCGACGACGCGTCGATCTTTGGAATTGCCGAGTCGGCGAAGCAGGTCGGCATTCAGACTCCAATCAAGGTTTGGAAGGATGGTCAAGAATGGGTCTTGATTGACGGCGAGGTACGTCTCCGCGCTGCAAAAGAGGCCGGAGAAACAACGATCCTTGCGGCCGTTCTGGATGGGACACCGTCCAGCGCTGAAACGATACAACTCCAGTTAGCCGCCAACAAGTTTGTGGAATTGTGCGTCACCGACAAGGCGCGTGCGGCGGCGGATTTCATCCGCGAGGCCGCTTGTTCGGCCTCGGAAGCTGCGGCGAAGTTGGCCATTGAACCAGGCACGCTGTCGAAGCTCCTTTCCATCGCCGCCGTGTCTCCCGACGTGCAGGAACTCATTGAACGTAATGGCTGGGGGCTGAGCAAAGCCTATCAAATTTCAATTGCCGGAAACGAAGAGGCGCAGCGGCGGCTGGCGCTTGAACTGGCGAGCGGGGCCATCACGCGCGACGGCGCGGCCGCGAAGCTCGCCCGCAAACACAAGTCGAGAAAGTCGATACGCAAGGGGTCACGGAACGGTTGCGGGCGCATCGCAGTAGCCCTGGGCGACGGACGGTCGGTGTCCATCGCAGGGCCGGGGATGACTTTGGCATCGGTCATTGAATGGCTTACCGGTTTGGTCGAGCGCCTGCGGACGGCGCACGGGCAGTCATTGGAGCTTTCGGATGCGATCAAGATGGTCGCACAGCCTTAAGGGAGCAACGTCATGTCGTTTATCTTTCGACTGATTCGTTTCGTGATCGTCGAGATTGTGCAGGCCGTTTTCACGCGCAAGCACACTCGGCGCATCGGAGTCAAGTAGGACCGTAGGCACGTGAGCCGGGCGGACACCTTCTGGTGTCGCTCGCCAATGGATTGACCTAACAATGTACAAGATTTCACGATTGCTCTTGGTACTCGGCGTCCTGGCTGGGACTTATTCGCTGGCGATCATCGCCGTGGTCGGCTGGCCAGCCAGCGGTTGGTTCTTTGCCATCGCGGTCGTCGCCTCTGCTGCGAGAAAACGATTTCGGCGTCTCACCACGCTTGGCAGCGCCCGGTGGGCGACCGCTAATGACCTGTGTCGTGCCGGTATGGTTGGTACGAACACCGGCTTGATCGTGGGTCGGACTGCGGCGACGCGGCACAATCGGCTTACTGCGGCGTTACAGAAGCTCTTCGCATGGCGTCTCCGGGCGGCGGAATCCTGCAAGCAGTTCTGGGCAGCGTTGTACAACGGGAAGCCCCCACTCGTTCGGCCCTCCCACGCTGTGCATACGGCGGTGTTCAGCCCGACCGGTGGCGGAAAGGGCGTCTCGTGTGTGGTTCCCTTTCTGCTGACCTGTCCCGATTCATGCGTTGTCATCGACTTCAAGGGCGAGAACGAGCGTCTGACGGCGGAGCATCGGCGCAAGATTTTCGGGCATCGAATCATCCGGCTTGATCCCTTCAAAATCAGTACGCGAACGCCGGATTGCCTCAATCCCGTCGCCTTCATCGACGGCGACGACCCGTCTGCCATTGACGAGTGCAACGAACTTGCCAAGGCGCTCGTCGTTCGCAGCGACGACGAGCGAGAGCCGCATTGGAACGATAGCGCCGAACAGTGGATCGCCGCGCTATTGGCGATGGTTGTGCGCTATGGCGACACGGGTCAAGGCACGCGGTCGCTACAGACGGTCCGCGACATTGTGAGCGACCCAGAGAAGCTGGATATGGCAATCAAGGTGATGGGCGAGTCGGACGCCTGGGGCGGCCTGCTCAATCGTATGGGAGGCCAGTTACGGCACTTCGTCGAGAAGGAAAGAGCCTCGGTTCTCACCACGGTCGGGCGGCATCTGAAATTTCTGGATACCCCCGCCGTTCGCGAGAGTACGAATTGCAGCACGTTCGATCCGGCAATTCTGCTGAAGGGCGGCGTCACCGTGTATCTGATTTTGCCCCCGGACCACCTTCGCTCGCAATCGGCGCTGTTGCGGACGTGGATTGGATCGCTGATGCGCGGAGTCATTCGAGGCGGCTTGGACCGGCAGCGCAAGATTCACTTCATCCTTGATGAGGCCGCATCGCTCGGCCATTTGGATTGCATTGACGATGCTGTGGATAAGTTTCGCGGTTATGGCATCCGACTTCAATTTTACTATCAGAGTTTGGGGCAGTTGAAAAAGTGCTTCCCTGGCGGACAGGACCAAACCCTGCTTTCAAACGTAACCAGCGTCTTCTTCGGCGTAAACGACAACGCCACGGCGGACTACGTCAGTGTTCATCTTGGTGATGAAACAATCGTCGTGGACTCCGGCAGCAAGAGCAAGGGTACGTCCTACCAGACGACGCAGGCAATGCACCCGTCCACGAGTCGGAGCTATTCGGAAAACGTCACCGAAAGCTGGCAGCAGCAAGCCCGCCGCTTGCTCAAACCTGAGGAAGTCATGGCGCTCTCGCCGCGCGAGGCGATTACGTTCGCGCCGGGTGTGCGGCCGATCCGAACGATCCTGCTTCGGTACTACGAAGAGCCGCGACTGGGACGACGGGGCGGCTGGCTGGCTCGCTTGGGGACAGCAAGTTTGATTCTCGGGTTATCGACGGCGTTGTCGGCGAGCTTGTGCTGGTTCGCTGGTGAATTGGGCACAGCATATCAACAACGCCATTCTGCGCCGTCGTCTCGCGTCGATCATGCCGAGACTACGAAGACGACCGCAATCCATACGAAGCAATTCAAGAAGGAAGCGCGCTGATGTCGGATACAGCCAAAAAACTGTTTGAGAGTCTGAAGGCGATTGCGCCGGGGATGAACAACGTCCTGCCGGAAGTCGGTGCCGAGATTCGACGGCTGGGCACGCAAGGCGCAATGGAACTCGCGTCAGCCTTGTTCAACGGTAACGGATTCGTGCCCTATGGGCCTGGGCAATATACGCCCACGCCTGAACACAAAGAGCCGGTGCAAGAGAATCACCACGAACACTCAAGAGAAATGGAGCGGTGACGCTAACGAGCGACGTTATTCGGTACTTGCCGTGTGTTTACGGCGAGCGGGAGCCCGTGACGTTCACGGGCGAGACTCCAGGGAACTGGATAAGGAGTAGTGCGATGATGAGTTTCATGATGTGGTTGATGTTTCAGGTCATGACCACGGCCATGTTCATGGCGTGGTACGCCAAGAAGCATCCGTCCGACGCGATGCAGATGTTCATGAAGTGGAGAAGCATGTTCTCCAAGTCGTGAACGGCGGCGGGCGACTTCGGCAGGGCGCTGTCAAACGCAGCGCCCTGCCGATCCCTTCGTTTCTGCAAGCCTTTGTCTGAGTAGACCTTACCTTCACTGCCCTGCGGGGTCGTACGATGAATCGAAAACTGACAACAACGGAAATCATTCAGGCGGTAGATTCTCGGTTGCCGCCAATCTTGACGCCGGAGGAAGCCGCCCAGCTTTTGCGGCTCAAGGTGTCTACACTCTACCGGCACGCCAGCGAAGGCCGGTACGGATCGGCGATCAAGCGGGGAAAGCCGCTTCGCTTCTGGCGTGACCGGCTGATACAGGAGTTCATGCTGTGAAGCTGATTGAGCGGGAGCGCGTGGATGGGACGCAAGTCACGATTGGACGGCGCGTCTTCTACGAAAACGGCGTCCAGAAAACGGGACGCAAGTACGCGGCCGAGTATCGGAACGTGGACGGGAAGCAAGTCACGGAAGGGCTGGGCACTACGAACAAGGCTCATGCCCGTCGCCTGGCGATTGAGATTCAGCAACGGCTGGACAACGGCACGGAAAAGGTGCCGGAAGCGACCATAAGCGTTGACGATATGGCTGACCGCTATTTCGACGCGGTGAAAGCCAAGGGCGTTGCTCCCAAGACTGAGTGGAAGTATCGGGCCGATCTGGACAAGCTGAAAGCGTACTGCAAGGAGGCGAGCATCACGCTGGCTCGCCGGTTCTCTGCGGACGATTTGTTTCGGTTCCGGCAATGGCTCATCAAGGCCGATTACGCGGCCAAGACCGTACAGGGTGCGGTGGTTCTTGCCCAACAGGCGTTCAAGTGGGCCTGGAGGCAATCAGTGCTGCCCCAATATCGACTCGCGTCGGTCTCGCTGCCGAAGGCCAAGGCCAAGCCTCAGCCGTGCTTCACGACCGTTCAAGTGGAATCGCTCATCGACAAGGCTGGAGGGGAAGAGAAAACGGCCTTCGCCATGATGGGCTACGCCGGGCTTCGCATCGGCGAAGTCGAGCAACTACGCTGGGAAGATATCCGGCTCAAGGACGGCAGGCCGATGATGCTACACGTCCGCCGGGGCGGCTCGAACGGCACGACGAAAGACAAGGACGAGCGGTTCGTACCTGTGCATCCTCGAATCGCCGACGTGCTTGGCGCTCCGAAGAAATCAGGATTGGTGTTTTCGGCGATCCGCGAGCGGACGCTGCTCGCCCGTCTCAAGGATTTGTGTAAGGCGTGCGAGTTTGAGAAGGCCGACGAATTTAAGCTGCACTCGTTCCGTCACCACTTCGCAAGTCTGTGCGCCAATCACGGCGTCGCTCATCGCAAGGCCCTGGCGTGGCTCGGGCACTCGTCGTCCGACATGCTCGACCTTTATTACCACCTGCACGACGACGACAGCCAGCAAGCCATGCTTGCGCTGGCGGCGGGCGCGGAATCGCTCTCGCAACGGAGTGATGCGGGTTCGCGTTCTGAGGGCAGTTTGAGGGCAGTCGGGCAGTCAACAATCAAGAAACTTTCGCAAGTGCGAGAGTTTCAAGAGTTTGTGAACAGCCTGCAAAATGAAACGGAGAGGGAGGGATTCGAACCCCCGCTGCAGTTACCCGCAGACCGCATTTCGAATGCGGCTCCTTCAGCCACTCGGACACCTCTCCAAATTGTATCGGGAGTATGTTAGTCCGGATGAGCCGAGTGAACAACACGCCTCGTTGGTCGGTTCGGTGACGAATTTGTTGGCGGAGTCGCACCGGACGATCGCCGCGAATCGGCCCGGCCTTTGCCCGAAGCAACCAGTCAGATCAAGTTCGGAACGTTCGACAAATACCTCACCTGTGGTTAGCGAGATGGACCTAACCGCGATCGCGGGGCGACGGCTGTGCCGCTGTGTACGCATCGCGGCCCAGTTCAAGAGCGATCATATGCTTCTTGTCGCGAAGGTAGAGCCGCGTGCCGATCAGGGTCGGTACGGTCCACGACACCCGTTCGAGGACCTGCGCCTGCGCCAAGATGTCAAAATCTTCGGGCGTCGCTCGGACCAGGCCGAGCTTGCCATCCTCATCGAGCAGGATGAACTTGCCGTCGGCATAAAGCACGGTGGACTTGGCGAACCCGCGCTTTCGCCATTTGAGGTCTCCCGACTTGGCATCGACGGCGAAGAAGAGGCCAGGCCCGTCACCGGAAGAACAATAGACGCTGTCACCGACGCGGACCGCGTTGCTGTGATGCACGCGGACCTTCCGGTTCATCCAGACTTCCTCCACCTGGGTCTTGTCGCCCTTGCGCGTCAGACGAAGGCCCTTGCTGCAGGCCGGTTCGGGTGAACTGATGAAGAGCATGTGGTCGTTGTCGTAAATCGGTGGGCAGATATTCTGGCTCCACTGGTTCTTGTGCTCGAAGCGCCACTTGAGGTCGCCGGTCATCGGCTCGATGCCGATGATCTCCGAACCCATGAAGCAGGCGAGCTGATCCTCGCCGTCCACGCGGATGAGCTTGGGCGTGGCGTAGCTGTTGCCGAAATCGTGCTTCTTCCAGACTTCCTTGCCGGTCAGCTTGTCGAAGGCGACCACGGCGTGCCCTTCACCGCCGACCAGCGTGATGACCAGATTCTTATAGATGTACGGGCTGGAGGAATACCCGTGCATCAGAAACGTCCCCTTGTATTCGTCCCAGAGTTGATGCGACCAGTGCACCTTCCCGTTCTTGCGATCGAGGCAGTGCATATGACCGGCAACGCCGATCGTATACAGCCGTTCGCCGTCGAGTGTCGGCGTTGCCCGCGGGCCGGTGCCGAACTCGGTCACGTGCCCCGGCTTGGGCGGCGCGTCGTACTGGTGCTCCCACTTCGTCTTGCCGGTCTCCGCATCCAGCGCGATGACGACTTCCTGATCATCTCCGTTGCGGTACATCGTGTAGAGAATGCCGGCATCCGCGATGATGCCGGAGTAACCGTCGCCCAGGTCGCGCGACCACACCTTCCGAGGGCCTTCGTCCGGCCACTTATCGGCAAGCCCCTTGCACTCCGCCTTGAAGTCCTGATGGGCGCCTCCCCATTGCGGCCACTGGGCCCGCGCCTCGGGTGCAAGCGACTGAAAGAAGACACCGACGACGAAGATTGGCAGCGTCAATCGCGCTCGCCGGACAATCTGCATACATGAACAGAGCAGCATGGAAACCTCACTTCTCCGATTCGGGTCAGGTGAATCGGCCTGGATAATCTGGAAGGGATGCCTCGCTGAAGCTAACTCTCCCGGCCGTCCGAACACGGACCGGGGAACTTCAACATCGTAAACGGAGACGCACCTTGGGTCTAACGTCGACACAGACAGATCGCCCGCCGGCAACTGGTCTGTCGCCAGATCCCACTTGAAACGCCGCCTGAGACGGCGATCATGCATGAAGATGACCCAGCCAGCCCTGACTATCCCACGAAATGACAGGCGTATCCTTATGTATTCGCTGGCGGCCGCGAGCTTTATCGTCTCCGCCATTCTCGGCATCCTGTCGGCCCCGGATGGTCTCCTCCAGTTTGATGATCTGACCCACTACCTTTTCGCCCGATGGGCATGGACCTGGCCGGCCTATCTGCTCGATGACTGGGGGCGCCCTGGCTTCACGGCGCTTTACTTCCTGCCCGCAGGAATCGGTTGGACGGCCTGTCGATTGCTCTCAGCTCTGCTATCCGCCGCATCGGCACTGATGGCCAGTCGCATTGCTGAGCGACTGAGAATCCGCCATGCGTGGGCCGTCATGCCACTGGTCTTTGCCCAGCCGCTTTTCTTCCAGCTCTCGCAGACGACGCTGACCGAGACGGCAATGGCCTTTTACCTAGTGCTGGCCGTCTATCTGGCGACCAACGAACGCTGGACGGCTTCGTCTGCCGTATTGAGTTTGGCTTTCGTCACCCGGCACGAGGGGATCATATTCCTGCCTGTGTGGTTGTACTTCGCGAGATGTCAGCAGGTGCCGATCCGCCGGCTCTGGCCGCTGCTCTGGGCCCCGCTGGTGGTCAATGTGCTGTCGCCGATTCTTGATTTGCGACCTCCAATCACCCTCTTCTTCCACCCCGTACGCCAGGGACAATACGGCCGCGGCGGATGGCTGACCTACTTCTGCCGCGCGCTCGAGGCGTGGGGGCCGGGCATCACGCTTCTCGCCATGTGCGGACTGACATCCCTCTGGCAGCGCCTGACCACGGCCACCCCTGTCGCAAGGTCTGACGCAACGATCTTTCCTGATTCGAAAAAGCAACAAAGCGCAGCGCGACTGAGCAATCCGAGCATGCCGGGCGGTCGGCTGGTGGTTGCATGCATCGGAATCTATTTCATCGCTCAGACCGTGGTTCGCGCACTCGGGCTTTACGATTCCGGCGGCTATGCGCGCTTTCTTGTCCCCATCAGCCCGCTCATCGGCATCGCAGCGCTGGCGGGCTGGCAGCGAATGGTCGCACGCGATACAAAAGTTCGCGGGGTCGCGCTGATGACGGCGGCGGCATCGATGTTCATCCTCTGGATCGCGATGGAAAGGCAGCTGCTGCTTCACGCAGCGCGCACGGATGACGCCGGAGCCGTGCCCGACCTGTACGCGGCCAAACTCGCGGTTCGCACGGCAACTGCCGTTGTGGTCGTGCTTGCACTCACCGCAGCCTGGGCCGCACGGATCGGGCGAAACGGCAACATCGCTCGCTACGGCCTCGTCAGCATGCTCACCATCCTGATCGCGCTGGCAGTATATGCACTCTGCCATCCGCTGCGACCGCCGCCGGAGGCACCACTGGTCGACGAGGCGCGCCGGCAACTGGCCGCGATGGGCTTCGATGATCGTGAGATCATTTCTGCCGTCGTGTGGATTGACTACGTCACGCAGCGTAGTTTCCCGCCGCAGCGTGAGAAGGTTCGCAGGGAACTCGAACTGGCGCCCGTCGGGACACTCTTCGCGTGGGAACAGCAGTTCGCCGGTTCGCTGGACCACGCCTTGGCACTCGAAGAATTCACACAGAGCCCATCCTTCCGTCTCGTCCTCCAGTCGCCGCCGCTTCCCGGCAGGAGCACACCCTATCTGCACATCTTCGAAAAAATCGGTCCGTGGCCGTGAACTGCGATGCCCCCGGCATGACAATAGCCGCTGCACACCACGCGCCAATGCCTGCAAATGTAGCCATTGCTACATCCGCTTGCGGACCAACAATTCGGGCGGTACGATTCCTTGCGTGGTAAGCGGCAGGCGCGGGTACTCCCGGCGCGGCGTCCCAATTGAACGACGATCACCGTGAGGTTATTGCCGTGGCAGCGAAGTCCGGTTCGAATGCGGATCACCCGCAACGCAGTTTCCAGCGCGTCCTGATGATCGGGCTCGACGGCGCAACGTTCGACGTCCTCGATCCGCTTCGACACGAGGGCCTGCTCCCGAATCTGTCGGCCCTCATGGAGGGCGGCACCTCCGGCATTCTGGAATCCACACGCCCGCCGATTACACCGGCGGCTTGGACCACTTTTATGACCGGCAAAGGTCCGGGCAAACACGGCATCATCGATTTTCTCCGGTACGACCCCACGACCAATCGGCTCATCTTTAACAATAACCAGAAGATCAGCCAGAAGACGATCTGGCAGATTCTCAGCGAGAAGAAATACCGCGTCGGGTCGATCAACGTCCCGATGACGTTCCCGCCGGAGCCGGTCAACGGCTTCATGATCAGCGGTTTCGACACGCCCACCGGTAAGGACTTCACCTATCCGCGCGAGCTTCAGCAGGAGATTCTGCACCGCTGCCCGGACTACACCCATGAGAAGAAATGGGAGCGCAAGGCCCTCGGCGGAGACCGCATCTTCGAGGAAAACTTGGAGTACATCCGCCAGAGTTTTGACCGCGGCGTGGACCTCGCCCGCTTCTGCGGAGACAAGTACGGATGGGACGTGATGATGGTCCTGTTCAAGCTGGTCGACAACCTGCAGCACAAGGCCTGGAGGTATATCGACCCGCGCACCCGGGACTCGAATCCACATCGCAGGAAACTGACCACCGATTGCTTTGTTAAACTCGATGAAGCGGTCGGCAAGCTCCGCGCCCTTGCTGATGAGCACGATGCGACCATCCTGATCATGTCCGATCACGGCCATGGCTCCCTTGATGCCAAGGCGCAGCCCAACCTGCTTCTGTCCCAGTGGGGCTATCTTGGCCTGCGCAGCAATCTGGCCAGAGCAAAGACGCGTGGCGCCGTCTGGTGGCGACGCCTGACGAGATCACGCAACGGCTCAGCGATCGCTCAGGCCGGCGAGCTGGATCACGACCTGGCCTTCGACTGGTCGCGCACGCGGGCCTGCGTCCTGCACGCAGGCATTTACGGCTTCCTCTACATCAATCTCAAGGGTCGCCAGCCGCAGGGCATCGTCGAGCCGTCGGAATACGCCGCGCTGCGCGAGGAGATTCGCGATCGCCTGCTGCGGGCGAAGTGTCGCGATCGCGACGGCCGCGAGATGCCCATCTTTCAGGACGTCTTCGTCACCGAAGAACTTTATGGCTGCAACCGACGCGACTACCCCTGGATGCCGGACCTGCTGCTGGCGCCGGTCGATGGGCTGGCCGTTGTGAAGAAGATTCGCGGGAGCGATCCGGTGCGCTGGGTGCCCCTCAGCCGACTCGAAGGCACACACCGGATTGATGGAATCTTCATCGCGAACGGACCCGGTATCGCCGCCGGTCGGAAGATACGGGCACGAATCGAAGATATTGCCCCCAGTGTGCTGGCCGGTTTGGGCGAGCGTGTTCCCAAAGACATGGACGGCAAAGTGCTCACCGGCATGTTCGACGAACCGATCGTGATCCGCTACGAACCGCCACAGGAGCGCAAGGTCGACGAACTCGAAGCGCCGACCCTTACCCAACGGCAGATGGAAGAGGTCGCCGGTCGCCTGGGTGCCCTGGGCTATCTCGATTAATCCGAACGCTTTTCTCTCGAACAGACTGTTGCCATCACAGTCGAGTAATCTGTCTTTACATTACGCCGCGGATCGAGACGCGCTCACAAGTCGCCGCACCCCATGATCACGGCGGTACAGATTCACCACGGCAGCCGGCTGGGCCTTCAAACCCGTGATGTGGCACTCCGCCGAAAGCCGCTCCGCCAGGTGAAGAAACGTCGCCAGCACCAGCGTCCAATGCGGACCGATCGCCTCGATCCGTGTCAGATCAAACGTGATCGGAACAGCCGGGCTGCTCGCTTCACACTGCTCCAACCTGCGGCTCAGTTCGGCAAGGTCTTCCTGTGACAGAATCGGACCTGCCGGAACAATCGTCAGCCCGGAATCGCCGGCGATAATCTCCCAGCGATCCAGCGAGTGCTGCGGGCCCACACCTCGCTGATCAGTTCCCGCCGCATCAGTGCGGGACACGCTGCTTTTAAGGGTTTTCCACCACATCGCACTCCTCCAGGGCCGATGGCTGCATCGCTCGGCCACAGGGGGTACCCGCCTGCTGTCTGATTCTTCCACGGAGAAATGTGCAATTCGTTTTCGCGACAGGCCAGCGAAAATTCCGCGGTTGATGCCTTATTTCCGGGCCTGAAAAGGCAGTTTTCGCGTATCCGTTCGGCCAAACACACGGAGCAGA
>JRYF01006435.1_pt1 | contig 37112 bp, 21 predicted proteins | sample 235331 | NCBI WGS metagenome assembly JRYF01 (sample SAMN03074217, study PRJNA261475) | activated sludge metagenome | biome: Wastewater Treatment Plant; feature: Wastewater; material: Activated sludge; isolation source: activated biomass of a wastewater treatment plant treating hydrocarbon... ...
GATGGTTGGATGGTTGAGTCCGCTCCGAAAAGTCGGAACAGAGGAAAAAAAACAGAAAGGGAATTTTATTTGAAAGAAAATGCCCTCCCTGAATATTCTTTTCCCTGTGCCATAAACGAAGACTCGCTGGTGCGGGGGCACAGCCCCGCACCAGCGGATTGAGCCTCCCCCCTGCCCCCTCCAAAGGAGGGGGAGGCGTGCGTCACCCCCTCCTTTGGAGGGGGCAGGGGGGAGGCTTACACAGGAACCGAAGGTTTACCTTATCACTACAATCCGTTATAGTGAGGATTCTTGTACGGGACAAAGTCCCTATGAAGTATGGTACGGGGCACAGCCCCGCACCAGCGGGTCATTATGCATTTACCATTATCCATTAACCATTACCCCCCCGGTTCATTGTTCAAAAAAGTTCCCGTAATTTCGGCCATGTTTGAGCGGGTTGCGTATAACAGCCCCGTGCGAACCAACAAATCCGAGTGCGATGCAATTTGAAATTTATCAGTGGCTGGTTCCTTTGTTCGGCATGTTTTACCTGTCGAGGGTCATATACCAGTACACACGGAACAAGCGCAGTGTGACATCCACCGTCTTGTGGACGGTGTTTTGGCTGACCGTCATCGTATTGGCCATCATTCCGAACCCCGTTTCCTTTAAAATAGCCACACTGCTGGGTTTCAAAAGCAACATCAACGCCGTGATTTTCGTGGCGCTCGGCTGGCTGTTCCTGCTGGTGTTTTACCTCTCGACCACGGTGGACCGGCTCGAACGCCAATTGACGGAACTGGTGCGCCAGTTGGCCCTTGAAGAGGGGGAACGGAAGAAACGGGATAGTGACATGCCCAAATCCCAAGCGCCTGACCAGGACGAAAAGGAGCAACTATGAACAAGCCGCTTCATGTCCTCTTTGTCCTTGAAAACTACTGGCCCAACATCGGCGGGGTGGAGCATTTGTTCAAAAAACTGGTGGAGCAACTGGCCCGCAACGGCTCCAAAGTGACGGTCATCACCACCCGCCTTTCCCCGCACGACCCTGCCGTCGAGGAAGCCGGCAACATCCGCATCCTGCGCTACCGGTTTTACAATCGCTATTTTTTCACGCTGTTTGCGCTGTTTCCGGTGCTGCGCAATGCCGGGGCCTGCGACCTCATCCACACGACCTCCTACAATGCCGCCCTGCCCGCATTTTTGGGTGCCCGCCTGCGGGGCAAAAAAGTGGTGGTGACCTTCCACGAGGTTTGGGCAGACCTGTGGTTCCGGCTGCCCTGGATGACCTGGCCGGGCAAGTGCCTCCACTATCTCTTCGAGCAAATGCTGCTGCGCCTGCCCTTCGACCGTTTCATCGGCGTATCCCGTTTCACGGCGGGCAGGCTCGTGAAGGCAGGCGTGTCCCCGGACAGGGTCAGCGCTGTCCTGAACGGAATTGACTATGGGGATTTCACCGAAAAAAAAGAAAATGAACCCCACGGGAGGGCGGTAAATGAACCGTACCGCCCCTTCACCTACACGTATTTCGGCAGGTTGGGCGTGTCCAAAGGGCTGGATGTCCTCTTGAGCGCTGCCTGTCAGTTCAGCAGACAATTCCCGGACACCCGTTTGAACATGATCATCCCTACCGTGCCCCGGCCTTTTTTTTTGAAAATAAAAAAGGAAATCGCACGGCTTGGGCTGGAGGGCCACGTTCGGCTGCTGCACGAATTGCCTTTCCAGGAACTCAAGGCCGAACTGTGCCGCTCCGATTGCGCCGTTATCCCGTCGCTGAGCGAGGGTTTCTGCTTTGCTGCGGTCGAGTGCATGGCGCTTGGGGTTCCCATTGTCCATTCGGGCCGGGGAGCCTTGTCCGAAGTCGTGTCGGGCCATTTTATCGAAATGACCGACCACAGCGCCGAGGCGCTCGCCGGGGCATTGGAAAAGGCCCTGCTGGGAAAATGGGATTACAAGCCCCCACAGCGTTTTGAACTGAAAGACACGGTGGAGGCGTATTGGCAGTTGTACAACCTTATGTGATATGCGTATAGCGATCCTGTGCGATGCGCTCGATTTTCAGTATGCGGGCATCCGCACTTACCTGCGGGGGCTGCTCACTGCGCTGCCTTCCGCTGACCCGAAGAACGAGTACCTGCTGGTGCGGGCCAAGCCGGACGGCGAAAGGGTTGGGGACTTTCCGGAAATCGTCGTGCCGCTACTGGGCCGGCTTCCCGGCCACCGTTATCTTCGGGCGTTCACCTCCCTGCCCCGTGCGCTGGTCAGAGCAGGTGTGAATGCAGTGGTGGAGCCTGCGCATTTCGGGCCGTTCGGGCTGCCTCCCCAGGTGCGCCGCATCACGATCATCCACGACCTGACACCGTTGCTCTTCCCGCACTTCCACCCTTTGCCGAGCGTAGCGGCGCACCGCCTGCTTTTGCCGGGCATTTTGAAAAGGGCCGACCGCATCATCGCCAATTCCCTGCATACACAACGGGACATCGAAGCCTTTCAGCCTGCTGCGGCAGGAAAGGTGCGGGTCGTACTGCCTGGGAAGGATGCCATGTTCCGCCCCGTGCAGGATGTTTCCGTGTTGGAAAAAATGGGCATCCGGCAGCCTTACCTGCTCTGCACGGGCACGCTCGAACCCCGCAAAAACCTGTTGTCCCTGCTACGGGCCTACGAGGCGCTCCGCAAGCGGGGCGGCCCCGCCCTGCAACTGGTACTGGTTGGCAAGGCTGGCTGGAAAATGCGCCCGTTTTTCGAGGCCCTCAAAACATCCCCTTTCAGGCAAGACATCTTGCTGGCCGGCTTTGTCCATCGGGAAGACTTGCCTGCACTCTATGCGCAATGCCGCCTTTTCATTTACCCCTCCTGGTACGAGGGTTTCGGACTGCCCGTACTGGAAGCCATGGCCTGCGGTGCGCCCGTGCTGATATCCAACTCGTCGAGCTTGCCGGAGGTCGGCGGCAATGCAGCCGCTTATTTCAACCCGGAAAGCGTGAACGAACTGACCGGACAATTGCTCCGCCTGACCACCGATGTTGGCCTGTTGGCGGCCATGGGCAAGGCATCTTTGGAAAGGTCGGCAAATTTCAACTGGGAATCGGCGAAGGGATGGTTGGATTAACAGCACTTGAGCACGCTCAATACGCAACCTGCCAGGCTGCTCACAAGAAGAATGCTTGCATCAAGCCCAATTGCATCAATTGCCTTTGGTAAAATTGCCGAAATTGATTTGACAAACTACTTGGACTGTGTACAAGAAAATAACTAACATTGTCCTTCTAAAACCCACCCCCTTACTCCTGGCTGCTCGCCGTTTTATTTTTTGAGAAGAAAATTTCCCTGCTATTTCATCCCTCGAACCGATCGGTACTAAAAAACAAGCGCTTAAAATGAGGGCAACTTGCATCCGCTCTATTCTTATTACTGTGGGTTTGCTGGCTTCGCTGCCAGTCATATCTCAACATCTGTTCATCAATGAATTCCTTGCATCCAACAGCAACGTACTGGCGGACGAACACGGCGACTTTGATGATTGGGTCGAACTGTTCAACCCCGGCCCTTTGCCGGTGGACATCGGCGGTTGGTACGTGACCGATGACCTGAGCAAGCCCAATAAGTGGCAGATTCCGGCGACCGAACCGGCGACGACGACCGTGCAGCCGGGCGGGTTCCTCCTGCTTTGGTTCGACCGGGAAATGTGGCAGGGCGTGCTCCACGTGGATGCCAAATTAAGTGCCGACGGCGAAGATATTGGCTTGTTCAGGCCGGACGGTACGCCCGTGGATGCCTTGAGTTTCGGGCCGCAAACGGCCAATATATCTAATGGCCGGATGCCGGACGGCGGCGATGCTTTTCAGTTTTTTACAACGCCTACCCCCGGGGCTTCCAATGCCGGTGCGCCCGGCGGCATTTTTGCGGAAGCACCCGAAGCCTCGGTTGCGGGCGGTTTTTTCACCAACAGCTTCAACGTTTCACTGGCAACGGCCACACAAGGTGCCGTTATCCGCTATACGCTGGACGGGGGCGAGCCAGCCGGGACCGATGCGGCCTATCAGTCGCCGCTCCCCATTGCAGCGACGACCACGCTCCGAGCACGGGCCTTTGCGCCCGGCATGTTGCCCAGCAGGGTCACGACGCACACTTACATCCATGGGCCTGCGCATACTTTCCCGGTGGTGGCCCTTTCTTTCAGGCACGATGATTTTTTTGACCCCTCTACCGGGATTTACCCCAACTATGTGGAGGACTGGGAGCGGCCCGCACACATCGAGTTTTTTGAAGAAGGAGGCACGCTTGCGTTCAGCGATGCGGCAGGGGTGGAAATTCATGGCACGGGCAGTGCCCAATTGCCGCAGAAATCCTTGCGCTTGAAAGCCAGGGCCAATGCCGGCAGTGGCTTCTTTGAATATCCCATCTTCCCCGGCCTGCCCTTCGACCGCTACAAAACCTTTATCCTGCGCAACTCCGGTCAGGACTGGTCGGTGACGATGTTCCGGGATGCCTTTGTGACCAGCCTGGTCGGCGACCTGACGGATGTGGGCGACATCATTCTCCCTCCCAGGCTACACCTCCAGGCATTCCGCCCCGGCGTGACTTACCTCAACGGGGAATACTGGGGCATCCACAACATCCGGGAACATGCGAAGAAAAACTACATCGAGCAGCATTTCGGGCTGGGCGAACACGAAACGGACTTGCTCGACAATGCGGACGATGCCGCTATGGGGGACTTTGATGCCTGGAATTTTTTTATCCAATACCTTTCCGCAAACGACTTTGGCGAGGATGGCAAAATACAGCAATTGGGAAGTTTTCTCGACTTGCCCCATTTCCTCGACTACAATGTGTTCAACATCCTGACTGACAACGCCGACTGGCCCGGCAACAACTTCCGCCGCTGGAGAAAACGCACCAACCACGCCCAGTGGCGTTTCCTCACCTTCGACCTCGACCTCAGCTTCGGGCTGCTCCACATCGGCACCGACTCCATGCAATTCAACACCGGGGACGCAAGTGCCAATTCGCTGACCCGCGCACTGGATGCTGCATCCTCTCAGTGGCCCAACCCCTCTTGGGCAACCTTGCCTTTCAGGAAAGTCATGGAAAATCAACGTTTCCGGCGGGATTTCATCAACCGCTCGGCGGATTTCCTCAACGTGCTTTTCGACCCGCAACGGGTGAACAGCCGCATTGACAAGTTCGTGGCGCTTTACCAACCGGAGATACAGCGGCACTTCGACCGGTGGGCATCGGGCTGGAATCCCTGGGACAGCAACGTAGAGGTGTTGCGCAAGTTTGCCGGGGATCGTCCCCTGCACGTCCGCCAGCATTATGAGGCCTATTTTGATGAAATTACAGGCATGGCTACCATCACCCTCGCCGCCGAGCCGGCGGGTGCCGGCGGCATCGCTTTCAGCACATTGTACCTTCCTCCCGACGGGCTGCCCTGGAGCGGGGAATATTTCACGGGCGTTGAGATACCTGCGCTCGCCCTGCCTGCACCGGGGTATGTTTTTGCCGGTTGGTCGGAACCCGATATGGGCAACATACCTTCCGCTGACTTTTCTCCGGCTGCCAGTGGGACGTTGACGGCTTTTTTTGAAAAAGGCTCTCCTTCCAAAGACACCATTGTCATCAATGAAATAAACTACAAATCGCCCGACCACGCCGACAGTGGCGACTGGATAGAACTGTTCAACCCCAATGCCCACGACACGGACATTTCCGGCTGGGTATTCCACGATGAAAGTGGCAGGCATTTCAGCATTCCCGCCGGCACGGTGATCCCCGCCGGTGGCTTTTTGATTTTGGCGGAAAATGCGCCATTGTTCTCGACAGTTTTTCCACAAGTACCCCACGTCCTGGGGGATTTCGGAACTGGCCCGAACGGCTTTAAACTGAGCAACAGCGGGGAATTGATCGTGCTGAAAAATGCCGATCTGTTCATCATTGACAGTGTGCGGTACAGCGACAAACATCCCTGGCCCACCAGCCCCGACGGCAGCGGCACGACCCTGCAACTCATCCATTGGCAACTCGACAATGCCCTGCCTCAGTCATGGAAAGCGGCATGGCCCACTCCCGGCCTGCCCAACGCAGCGAGTGCGCTGGCACAAACCATAGATTTTCAGCCCATTGGCGACAAAACCACGGCAACCGGGCCTTTCAACATAGCCGCTATGGCAACCTCCGGCCTGCCCGTTACATTCAACGTCGTGGCAGGGCCGGCCACCATCAACGGCCATGTTGTCACCCTGACCGGCAGCCCCGGTATCGTGACGATACGGGCGGATCAGCCCGGCAATGGTGCCTGGTTGCCGGCTTCACCTGTTTTCCGCAGTTTCAAGGTGACGAAAAAGCCTGTTTATTGCGAAATGACTGCCGTGGATGCCTCGACGGAATGGATCGAACGGGTGCAGTTCGGCAGCATTGACCACCTTGCCTACAAAAGGAAATACGGCGATTTTTCGGCCCTGGGCACCAAAGCGCCCGTTGGTCAAACCCTGGTACTGACGCTCACGCCTGCTTTTGCCTGGCAGACGAATGTGCCCCAGTATTTTAGGGCCTGGATTGATTTCGATCAAGACGGTATTTTTGAAAATGGGGAAGAACTGGTACTGGAGGCCATTGGCAACGGGCCGGTTACAGCAGAGGTTAAAATTCCTGCCAGTGCCGTATTGGGTCAAACACGGATGCGTGTGGCCATGCGGCGCGGCCAGTTTCCCGATATGTGCGAAAATCATGATTTTGGAAGTGTCCTCGACTATTCGGTCGTGATTGTGCCGGATACGCATCCCCCCGTCCTCGATGAAAGCGGAGACCCAACCACTCGCCTTCGGTTATCTCCCAATCCAGCAGATACCCGCATCTCGGCGCATTTTTCGACCAAACAATCGGGCAAGGTCACTGTCAGTGTGGTGAGTACGCTGGGCGTACAAGTGGATCAGGCTTCCTACCACCTCATGTCGGGGGATCATCTGTTGATAGTGGATATATCGGCACTGGCGGCTGGGCAGTACGTGCTGTATGTCGTGCCGGAAGGGCGCAGGCCTTTGGCGGCTTCTTTTTTGAAAATTTAGAGCGGTGAAGAAAATGCTGCAACCATCATTGCTGCAAGGTTCTTCCTAATTAAGGAACACGCCAAATTCCTCGACATCCTGTATCTGCACGTCAATATTTTCGAGCAGGGTCGTGGCCAGCGAAAGGCCGAAATAATCCACCCGGACAGGGAAGGATTTGTGGGTGCGGTCCACCAGCACAGCCACTTCGATCTTTTTGGGCAGGGTTTCCAGCAGTGGTTTGCAGGCGTAAAAGATCGTTCGGCCCGTATTAGCCACGTCGTCCACCACGATAATGACTTTTCCCAACAGCGACAGGGGCGGAATATCAATTTTCACTTCAGCGGCCAAAGGGTTGGCCGGGTTGAGTTGTATGCGGGTGAGGGTGATTTTTTGTTGTGTGATGGCGCTGAGCTGATCGTTCAGCAGGTTGGCAAATGTCATCCCGTTGTTGTTGATGCCTGCCAAAATGATTTCTTCTTCCTCGAAATTGTTCTCAAGGATTTGATAGGCCAGCCGCCTGATGCGCAATTTCGTTTGCCGGTCGTTAAGGACTTTCATGTTGATCGTTGTTTGTTCCCTTACAGGGTGACAAAAGTTCCCTTACAGGGCCTGCCCAGATTCTTCGGGGGTGACAAAATTATTCGTTTTGCCCATCCATTATGCACCGGGGACTTTGGTGGTTGCGAAAAGGCGCTTGATGCTGTACCGCCCACTGCCGTTCACCCAGATCATGAGCAGGCCTCCGATGATGGCGAGGTTTTTCATAAAGAGGATGCCCTCCATGCGGCGATAAATCTCCTGGCCTTCCACCCGGATTTGAGGGCAAGTTATGTCCGCCGTGCAATCGAACGGAACGTTCCAAAAGTCGTGGACGATGAACGTGACGGGAACCCAGTACAGCAGCAGCAAAAAAGCGCCGAGGCTGGCCCTGTATCCGAACAGCACCATCAGCCCGCCCAAAATCAGTACGAAAATGGCCCCGTACAACAACATGTCCTGATTCCACGTGAGGCCGTAGAACCCCATTTTCAGTTGGGTTTCTTTGAAAAAAAACACGGAGTCGTAGGCTTCGTACAAAAAAATGAACGCAAGGAAGATGCGTCCGAGCAGATCAATGAAATGTTTCACTTTGTTGATTTTCTTAAAACCTCACACCACTTTGCCGGTGATTCTTTTGCTTCGCAATAAAAAATCAAATGTAGCTTGTTTCCCAAAATCAGTCGCAAGGATAGTGGGCATTTTTCGTCGTTAGCCCGTAAAGCCTCAATAACTGTGCGGTAACTATTCAGCAAGGTTTGTTTTTTGTGAAAAATTGAAATTTTTCACGAAAAACACGCTACTCTCTGAGAGAGGAAGAAAAAAATTGCATTTTTTCTTCTTCCTCTCTCCATGCTGAATAGTTACACTGTGCGCTTTTTCATGGGCGAACTACCTTGAACCTGTGCCAAAGCACATTGGCATTTGCCAACGGCACATCTTTCACATTCCAAAGAAACTTCTGAACGAAAAACTATTTTTGCGCCTCAATCCAGCAACGCATGATCCTTTCCGATAAAAAAATCCTTGAAGCCATTGAATTGGGCGAAATAATCATCGAACCCTTCCGCCGGGAATGTCTCGGCACCAACTCGTATGACGTCCACTTGGGCAAATGGCTGGCCACGTACAAGGAAAAAGTGCTCGATGCCCGCAAGCACAACCAGATCGAGCATTTTGAAATCCCCCCCGAAGGCTTTGTCCTTCAGCCGGGCACGCTCTATCTCGGCGTGACGGAGGAATATACCGAGACGCATGGCACTGTTCCTTTTCTCGAAGGCAAAAGCAGTGTGGGCCGGCTCGGCATTGACATACACGCTACCGCCGGCAAGGGCGACGTGGGTTTCTGCAATACCTGGACTTTGGAAATATCCTGCACCCAGCCGGTCAGGGTCTATGCGGGCATGCCCATCGGCCAGTTGATATATTTTGCAGTGGATGGCGAGATCGAGCGTTTTTACAACAAAAAGAAAGATGCCAAGTACAATGCCCGGACAGAGAAGCCCGTGGAAAGCATGATGTGGAAGAACACGTTTTAACCACAGGTGCTTTGCGTCATCAGGCATTGGACATTTCGTCATCGAGCAACATCCCTTCAAGTGTTGTGTCCTGCCGACTGCGTCATTTCATGGCCATTCCCTTCTTTCTTCCCTTCAACATTGCTCTTTTTTTGCTGAAACCAAGAGTACCCTATCCCCCCGCCAAGCAATAGTACGATAACGCTGAGCGAAACCCAAACTGGAATTTCAATGTCCAGTGGGTGGAATACCAGCATTTTGATGCCGACAAAAGCCAAGATCGCCGCAAGGCTGTATTTCACGTGATGGAACTTGTCGAGGATGGAAGCAAGAACAAAATAGAGCGAACGCAGGCCGAGTATTGCGAAAATATTGGAGGTGAACACCAAAAAGGGATCGGTGGTGATGGCAAAAATGGCAGGTATGCTATCAAAAGCAAACATAATGTCGGTGGTTTCTATAACTACCAATGCCACGAATATGGGTGTCATGGCAACCAACCTCCCCCCCCTTTTGATAAAAAATTGCTGCTGCTTGAGCGATTTGGTGATCGGTAAGAACTTTCGCAACTGCGCTACGGCGGGATTGTCACCTGGCCGAATGTCATCCGTACCGGAGTTGAGCATCTTGTAGGCCGTCCAGATCAAAATGGCCCCAAAAACATAGACCACGACCTCGAAGCGCTCCACCAAATACGCACCGGCACCAATCATCACGCCCCGAAAAAACAAGGCACCCAAAATACCCCAGAAAAGAACTCTGTGTTGAAACTTTTGGGGTATCTGAAAATAACCGAAAATCACAGCCATGACGAATATATTGTCCATGCTCAGTGACTTCTCTATCACAAAACCCGTGAGATAAAGCAATGCCGCGTTCATCCCTCCCAGGTCATGGCCGACCGTGTGCCCGATGCCAAGCCAGTGGTTTTCATAAGAAAAATAGATAAAAACACTGAAAAGCAGGGCAACCCCCACCCAAAGGGATGTCCATTTCAAGGCCTCCTTGGTGGTTATCTTGTGCGGCTCCCTGTTGAACACACCAAGGTCGAGCGCGAGGAGTAAAAAAATGAAGAGAATGAACCCTATCCAGACGATCATTTGACAGCATTTAGAAGCAAGACGGCCTGTTCATTCAGGCCTTTCGGGAAAAAGTGGCGCAAGGTAAACAAATCCAGATGCACGGAAACCCGCAATTTTCCATGATGGGTCTCAGATTTTCGACCAAAATGGACAATGCGCTTGACAAAAATAAAAAAAACCCCCCTCCAAAATGTTCGGAGAGAGGCTATCCCAAAAACCGATTACGTCTTGGGTCTGATGGGGAAATACAGACAATACGGCATATTGAATCGAATGCTGTCAACAGGTGAAATCTAACTGTCCTGTAACAGCAATTGATCTGTCTTGTGGAAATGACATACTACATCACCGCTCGGCGAACATAAATCCTACAATGTGTGCGGGGGAGAAAAGGAAAAAAGGACGAGAAGCCAGGAAATTGGTTTGCGAGATGTCCGTACTATAAATCGGTTGTTGGAATAGGTTCCAGAAAAAATAACGGCGATGTAAATTGGTTAGATGTCCTCCGGCTTCCCGTCACGCTTTTTTGTTGAGTAACATTCCTTTCATGCTCACAGGATTTTAGTTCGGATTATAGACTTCAAAAAATCAAGCCAAAAGTAGCGGCTTGCAGGAATACAGCAAAGTATTTATCACAAAAAATACAATTTATTTTTCAACACTGGTTTTGCGGAAAAAACGAGACTGCTATAGAACTATGGTTGAGAGGGTTGAGAGGGTTGGAGGGTTGGAGGGTTGGATGGCTGGATGGTTGAGAGGGTTGAGGGGACACGGCTCAACTATTTCACCCATCTCAACTCGCTCAACTTTTTGCAGGAATGTAAAAGACGATATCCCTAAAAACGCAGAACCCCTCCCCGGAATACCGGGGAGAGGTCTTGCGTGTTCTCAAGGGATTACAACATGCATCTTGGCATCAATCCATCAGCAACATCATTTTGGTTGCCGAATCGGACTGGGTATCGAGTTGGTAGTAGAGGATACCGGATGCAGGCAATTCACGACGCTCCAACGTTACTTGGTTGTAGCCTTTCGCATAGTCGCCTTTCACCATTTTCACAATCCTACCAGACACATCAGTTATCGTCAAAGTAGCGCTCGTCGCTTCGGGCAGGTTGAAGCCAATGACCGTGCTTACGGTGAACGGGTTCGGCGCGTTCTGGTACAGTTCAAAGTTGCCAGCAACTTGAGAACCGGTGAAAGCCAGTTGAACGTCGAGCAGTTCGCCGTTGCGCTTGTAGGCTTCGGCTGCCGTGTAGCGGCTGTTCACGCTGAACACATCGCTCAGGCGGGCAGTAGCGATTGCCTTGAAGACAAGGCTGAACACTACTTCATCGTCGGCCAAACGAGTGTCGTTGTCGTTCCAGCTTGCGGTGATCACACCCTTATCGAGCATGGTCAGACCGAAGTTTTCAGCACCTGCGACAGCCGGGTTAACCCTGACAAACTCCATGGAAGTGCGGTCGAAGTTCAAGGTGAACTGGTAACCTAACACATCGAAGTCGCGGGCTTTGAACTCAACGGTGTGTTCCTGACCTGCTGCAACAATTGCATTGTCCACAGCGAAGATCAAAGAGCCGGTTGCATTCCTTTCTTCCGGATCCGTATCCAGGTTGGGTTGAGCGCTGCCGTTCACATCACCGATCTTGACCGCAACGAAGTCCGTAGCCAGTTGGCTGGCGGAGATGTTGTTGATGTTGATCACTTCAGGGAACGTTTGGCTCCACGGATTGGCCGGGTTCGGGAACACGTAGCTCTTCGGCACAAACCTCCAGGAGGTGTTGTTCGGGAATTCCGTGTCAATGAACAGAATCAGCCTGCGCAGTTGGACAAGGTCAAACGTCGTTACCGTGTTCGACTTGTTGGCATCGGCAGCGATGATCTTGTACGGCGAATCAAGTAATTGCGAACCGAGGATATGACGTGTGATGAGCACGAGGTCGAAGGTCGTCACACCATTGAGCGGGTTGTCGTCCTTGACAGGTACCACCGTGTAGTCGCCTCCAGGTATCACAGGGAAGCTGAACATACCGCTGCTGGTCGTCATCATGGAAGCCTGAGAAGTACCGCTCAATTGGACATTGACGTTTGCAACACCCACTTGTTGTTCGGTCTGAATCAGACCTGCGACAAGCGGATTGCCACCTGGTACGCAAGCATTCATGTTATCCTGGACAATCACAAATGTTTCGCAGAAGTCCTGGTTGCCGGCGAGGTCAGTCACCCACATTTGAACTACTTGCTGGCCGACGTGATCGCAGTTGTAAGTCCTGCCCGTCTCGTTCACGTTGGCAGAGAAGGAGAACTTCAACTGGTCCTGCGGCGTACAGTTGTCGAAGCTGCCTGCATTGAAGTCAACAGCCCAGATTTCGACCATGCCGGTTTGCATTAGTTCGATCACGAGACCGTTTTTGCAGTATGGTGTCGGCTTCTTGCAGTCTTTCACCGTAACAGTCGTGCTGCAGTTCGTCTGGTTGTTGCAGTTGTCTTTCACGTTGTAGGTCACGTTGTAAGTGCCCGGTGCAACGTTGCTGAAAGGACCGAAACCGGAGCCAAGCTGGCTCGTAACCGTGAAGGTAACGCTCGGGCTACAGTCGGAGATTTCAGGTGTCGGGAACACAACAATTGCGCTGCAAGTATTGTCCTCGATGCACACATCGGGTATCTGGCAACCGTTGGTGAACACCGGATCAACCGTATCGTTGACCTTGATCACCTGCTGGTAAGTGATGTAACCATCCCACGGATCGCTATCCGGATCAGTGTCAGGACCGAACTGCTGGTTGGCCTGAGCGGCACCGGGCTGGGCCAGCGGGCTTACACGCCAGCTATCACGGAAGGTGCGGGTATCGCAATCGCCATCACCGTCGAAGTCGCACGCAGGGAAGGGCAAGATACCGGCCAACTGGAAGTCACGCTCAGAGGATTCAACCACTTCCTGGTCAATCTCTGCACCCACAACACACCAGTTGATCACCGTCCAGGTACGGAGCAGTTTGTAGCAAGCATCCGGTACAACCGTGAAGATTTCATCCTGATAGGAGACACCCACGAGTTCGCAAGTTTCGAAGAAAATCTCCGGCTCACCGAAGTCGGGAACAGTCGTACCACAGTTGACGGTAATATCAGCCGGGAACTCAACGACCCAGTCGGACACGTGGTCAACGAAGATGGTCTGCGTACAAGGCACAGACTGGTTGTTGCTCGGGTCAACAGCCGTCCAGCTACGGGTAATCGTACCTTCAAGGCACTGATCAATATTGCGGTTGAACGTGCGGTTGAGGTTGACATTACAGTTGTCTTGGAACGTCGGTGTACCGAAGTATTGGTCAAGCAACTGGCTTTGAGCAGCTTGGTTGTTGCCAAGTGCGGCCAATTGAGTTTCCAGGTTATCGGCATACCAGTCGCAAGTTACGCGCTGACCGGCAGGGCAATTCACGAGCAGCGGCGGCAGCTTATCGTTGACATAAGCCTGAACCATGCACTCGTTGGTGTTGCCGTTGCAGTCAACCACCCGGAAGACAACCGTTATCGGGTTGTTGGCGATGTCGTCGCAGCAGAAGGTTACCGTTGGGCCAAAGGAAGTACCCGTACCACAACCAGCCGTCATGCGGCGAACTTCGAAGCGATCCACACAGCAGTTGTCGTAACTGCCATCATCAAACGTTTCAGCGAATACAATCGCTTGACCGTTGGCCGTCAGGTTGACATCCGTGATCAGGTCGCAAATAGCAACCGGAGCAGTTTTGTCTTCCACAACTACCGTAAGCACGAACTGCGTGATATTGCCACATTCATCTTCTACACGATAGATAAGGTCATACGGGCCACCGAGCGGAAGGCCTGGGCTGGGTATGTAGCCACCGTTGGTGGTGAAACCAGCAGGTGTTTCCACTTTAACAGACACAATACCATCGCAAACACCATCCACTGTTGCAAGCGGTACATAGTTGGCAGAGCAAAGCGTATGAGGCGGATTGCCCGATTGCGTAGCATTCAGCACACAGAAACCTTGGCTGTTGACCGTCTGGCAATTGATGGAGATGGTCGGCGGCAGGTTTTCAACTTTGATATACTGCGTGAAGGTAGTCGTCGTCGGAGCACCACCGGAAGCAGGGCACCAGTCGAAGATTTTCCATGTACGCACCACTTTGTAGCTGGCTGCACAGAGGTTCACAATCTCATCGGTGTAAGTCACACCCAGACCGCAGATACCTGTACCGTTCGTGGTAATGTTGATGCCGGCAATTTGCGGCCAACCCGTTACCGACGGCGGGAATGCAGGTGCTATGGTTGCGAGTATCGGATTGTTGCAAGCAAAAGTCGTATCCTTCGGAATCACAACTTGGCTTGCTTCGCCCCTTAACTTGTTAATTGATTGCGTACAAGTGGTTTGATTACCATGTGCATCCGTGATAACGAAAGTCCTGGTGATGGCAATTACAACCGATGGATTCTGTGCGCAATCGTTCACAATAAAATCATCCGTGTATGCCCATGTCCAAGTAGAACAATCCGTGGCAGTCGGTTGACCCGTGTAGAGCAATGAACCGTTCACAGGTACCAGGTTGCCAAAGATGTCCCTTGCAGGGAACCTCGGATGGTTCGGTGGCAAGTAGAGCACAATGCTATCCTGATTAATTGTACACAGGATATCCAATGCCTGTGGGCAAGTAGCCGTCGGAGGCGTTTTGTCCTCCAGGTTGATATTGCCCCAGCAAGCGTTGCCGCTAATCGGATGGTGCAGAGTGTATTGCAGGTTCTGACCAACATGAGCACCCGTCAACACATTCGGCGGATTGAGCGGAATACCGTTGGGCAGGTAGATGTGTACTTGATAGTCGTCGAAACAAGCATACGTGCCTTCAAGTACCATATCGGGCGTAATTACGCTGGTACAGTTCGGCTCCAATGTCACATTGATGAGATCGTTACACACGACTTGCGTCGGCGTGGTCACGACCTGGAAGAACACATCCACGCTCTGGATACAGCCAGGATTGAGGCGAGCCTCATCCGAGTTGGCAGCATCACCAGTTACGAGCACACCATTCACCCTGCGGGAGAAGGCAGCCGTGCCGGCATCAGCGATGATAGTCAGCAGGTGCTGGCCAACGCCCAGCGTAGCAGGATTGATTTGCGTAGCAGGCTGACCATTGATGAGGAACGTTACGTTGTTGTAAGCGCCTGCGCCAGCGAATTGGTCAATCACTTGCGGTATGAAAGCAGGTGTATTCAAGCAGAAGGGAGGATAGAAGTCCGTGAGGATAGGTGTCGGGTAGTGACCCACGTTGGAAATCGTGACCGTTTGGCCAAGATTGTTCGTGAGTGTAGCCGAGTAACCGATTGCCTCTACCCACTTGGCGTTCAGCGTGTAGAATATCATCTCGTCCGGTTCGTCAATCTGGCCGTTGCCGTCGTTGTCAATACCGTCGGCAGTACCCATGATGAGCGGAGTACCGTTGGGAACGGCAGTAGGGGCAGCAGGCGGGCTGGCACTTCCAGCGGTAAACAAGCCCGTGGAGGAAGTCACTGTCCAGGTCTGCATAGCCAATGACTTGATGGTGATCAGTTCGGCGAACTGGCCATTGGTCAAGGTCGTGGCATTGTTCAGACAGGTGGAGACCAAGGTAGCTTGCGGTGTGCAAGGACCGATGCCTTCCTGAACCGTTACGATGATGTTGCAGGTAGCCGAATTGCCACATGGATCCGTGATGGTCAAAGTGACGTTGTTCTGACCCAAATTAGCACAAGTGAAGGCCGTCTGGCTTGCAGTTACCGTCAGAGCGCTGAATGGAGCGCAGTTGTCGGTTGTACCAGCGATCAAAGTGGACGGGTTGATGCTGGCATTACCAGCTTTGTCCAGCGTAATCGTAGTATTCTGGCAAACCGGAACCGGTGGAGTCGTATCCTGAACCGTGATAACTTGAACGTGTACAAGCTGGTTGCCTGCCACATCCGTCACAGTCCAAGTCCGGGTAATGGTATAGTTGTAATGACCACAGACGTTCGGGTTCGGATTCTGCGTACTGGTTTCCGTGAAGGTAATCGTCAGCGGGCCAGGGCAGTTATCGTTCACGTCGTCGAGCGTCAGCGGAGCGCAAATGCCGTTGCCCTTGAACACACAGTTCGTCGGAATGGCGTTGCACTCAACCGTGATGTTGGTAGGCATCACAATATCCGCATCGAATTTAGGCTTCTGCGTATCCACAACCTGCACTTGGAAAACACAGGTAGCAGTATTGCCATTGATATCTGTAGCCGTGTAGGTCACGGTTTGCGGAGCACCGACCGGGACAAATGTACCGTTGGCAGGGCCACCCGTTTGTACCACAGACTGGATACCGCAGTTATCCGTTGCAACAGGGATAGACCAGTTCAACTTGCCACTGCACAGATCCGGATCGTTACCAATCATGACCATAGTAGTTGGGCAGTTGACGAAGGCCGGTGCCTCGTTGTCAACAACAGTAATGCTGTAAGAGCAAGTTGCGGTGTTGCCGGAAGCATCCGTAACCGTCCAGGTCACGACGGTCGTTCCAAGCGGGAACGTAGCGCCATTGGCGGTGTTGGAGTTCGGAGCCATCGCAAAATCGTGAGAAAGAATAGCACCCGGACAGTTGTCGTTGAAAATTGGGTCCGCAGCCGTGCTCGTCACTTTGAAGGAGCAGAGGCCCGGGTCGGTGTTCACGGTGAGGTTACCGCCACAAGTAATGGTCGGGTTCTCGTTGTCCGTGATCACGATTTGAATACCGCAGATGTCAGACTGGTTGCCGGAAGCATCCGTGGCGATCCAAGTCACTAGGGTGGTACCGACCGGGAAGGTGGAACCTGCCAATGTGTTCGGATTCACAGCAAGCGGATAGTTGTGGGTAATAGTGCCACCGGGGCAATTGTCCGTGAAAGTAGGATCGAATCCTGCACCAGGCGCTGTGAATGAGCAAAGACCGAGGTCAGCAGCCTGCGTCCGCACGAGCGGGCCACAGATGAGCGTCGGCGGCACTTCATCATAGACAAAGATGGTGAAGGAGCAAGTCTCCGTGTTGCCGGCGATATCCGTCACTTGATAAGTTTGAACAGTCGTACCAACAGGGAATGCATCGCCGCTGGTCAGGCCGCTCGTATCTATCTGTGTTACCGTAAAGGAACAGTTATCGGTCACCGTAGGAGCCGGATAGTTCACTACAGCGCTGCATGTTGGCATGTCAGCGAGTACAGTGTAGTTACCTGGGCACTCAATGTCGGGCACTTGCAGGTCATAGACCGTGATCGTGCTGGTACATTGAGAAGAATTGCCAGCGGCATCCTCAACTTCCAGTGTCACTGTAATAATACCTACGCCAAGTGCCGGGTCAATATCGGCACATCCAAAGTACAGCGCAGGGAAGAAGACAGAGTCACGGCTGATGAGCCTGCTAACAACACCACAGTTGTCGTAGCTGCCGAGGTCAACAGCAGTCGTCAACAACTGAGCAAGGCCATCGCCATCCAGCACCACGTCAATAGCGGGCTGGCAGACAGCTATCGGATCAATATCGTCTTCGATGGTCACGGTGAAAGTACAAGTGGCCGTTGCATTGCCTGCAAGGTCTGTGTAAATCCAAGTGACAGTAGTGACTCCCAGCGGGAAGAGCGTACCAGGAGCGTAACCGCTTACGAGCACGCCTTCGAGGTCAACACCGTCGCAGTTGTCGCTGAATTGCGGAATAGCATAGGTGATGATAGCACCGCAAGTTGTTGAATCCGTTCCTTGCAGGATGTCAGCAGGGCAGGATTGAACCTGGGCATCTTCATCGTCATTGACAACGATTTGGATGGTACAGTTGGCAGAGTTGCCTGCAGTGTCGGTAGCCGTCCACATTACCTGCGTGATACCCACCGGGAAGATGGCATCTTCCAAGCTATTGGCATTCGTGCCAACATGCGGAGCATAGTTGTGCGTAAGGATAAGGGAAGCAGCGCCGTTCGGCGGAATACAATTGTCAGTAGCTGTCACGTCGAACTCAGTGCCTTGGGCTTCGTAAGTACAGAGACCCAAGTCATTGCTGCGCGTACGCACCAGCGGACCGCAATCAAGCACAGGAGGAATGATGTCCACCGTGATTTGGCGGCAGAAGTATTGGTTGCAGCCGAGGTCACCCGTTTGCACACAGATGGTGTATGTACCACCAACGTATCCAACGAAAGTACCCGTACCGTCGCCGTTATCAGTCACAACACCATTGAGGCCATCGCCGCCAAACCAGAAGATTTCGGTGTGGCCATCAGGAGAACTGGGCAATACGGAAGGATCCGGGTTGTCAAGAACCAAAGTGATTACTTCGTTGGCACATGCTGTACTCGGAGTAGTAAAGCCAGGATCGCTCGAAGCCCTTACTTCGATCCAACCAAAGAGGGTGGAGTAGCAACCTGTAAGCGGGTTGCCGATTTCATACTGGATCAGGTGCAGACCTTCACCGGCAGCAACCGGGTTAAATGCAGCCGTCTGGCCCGTACCAAAATCAACAATGGTACCGACAGGGCTGAACGGTGCAGTGAACGTTCCAGGAACACCACAAACAATGGGCGTGCCGCTGTACTCTATGAAAGCGGGGCCATCCTGAGCGCAAAGCGGGCCGGGAATTGCCAAACCGCCCACATCGGGCTTCTGCTCGATAGTGATAGTGATCTGATCTTGAGTCGGAACACAATCATCCGGGAAGAAGTGCGTGATGGTCAGTGTACCGCACTCACCTTTATATACATATCCATTGGCGTTGACAATGCCGTTGCCATTCAGATCGCCAGCTTCCACAACGGTAAACGTACCGCCTGGTTTTGCAGTAGCAGCAAGCAAGCTGGAGAAGCTGATCACGTCATCCGGAAGGAGACAAAGCGAGAAGTCAGCCACAAGAGCCACATCAGCAGCCGTGTAATCCGGCTCAACGGTAATGTCTTTGCAAAGAATTTCATCACAGCTAGGAGCGCCTACCGTAACACAGATGGTATAGACACCTGGGCCAACGGCTGGGTTAAAGGCACCAGAGGTGCCGAAGTCGGTCACGCTCGTACCTGTCCAAGTCACATTGCTTGCGATAAGCGGATTCACGCCGCCATCGTTGAGCGGGTTGTCCAACAGAAGAACAAGCGGCGGATCGGACTCACAAATCGTGGCGGGAATCGTGAAGGCCGGGTCGCCCGAAGCATACACCACTATCCACTGGCTGATGTTGTAAGGAGCGCAAACGCCATTCGTCACGGTCATCGTCACGAACACGTCCACAAACTCACCAGAGAGCGGACCTGTGAGCGGATTGAATAAACCTGTCAACGGATCAGTGATAAACCCTGCCGGAATGCTGGCAAAAGAAATAGTGGCACCCGCAGGAACACCCGTGATAACGGGGAACGCAGCACCTTCATCCTGACAGAAATTGGCAGGCAAGCTAAAGTAACCCGCAGGCTTTTCATCAATGCTGATGACCACCTGGTCGGAAACGATATTGCCGTCGCAATCTATCAGTTCGTATGTAACAGTCAAGGTACCGTCGCCGCCGAGGTATTGGAAGAGGTTCCCAATTTGCTGGCCGGTGGCATTGCCACCTAAAAGGATGGTGTACAAACCACCCTGGATGGAACCAGGAGCAAGCAGACCTTCCAAGTCGAATGTTTCGGTTGCTTCCCAGCAAATTGAGAAGTCAGGCACCAAATCCGCATCGCCCGGCAAGAAAGTCGGGGATACTTGGATGTTGTGCGTCTCCGAAACATGGCAGCCAGGTGCGCCTACCGTATAAGTCAACGAGTAAGCACCCGGATCAGGCACGCCGTCGTTATCGAGATCGGGGAAAGAAGAAGCATCAAGTGTGTAGATGATATTGCCGGCAGCAGCAAAACTAGAAATGATAGTGGTTGCCGCACCGCAGCATTGGTCTTCCGACCTTGCTTCAAAAGCGAATACATCACCCGCATTCACGGGAACCATTGCCGTACCGTTTTGAACAAGCGGACCAGCATCGTCTGTCAACTGTGTGTATGTGCCATTGATGGAATAACCAAATGGATCCCAGAGCGGGGAACTGTTCGCACTGGAATAGTCCCAGTTAAAGGCCAAGGTAGTAGCAACTGGAATGGTGATAGTGAACGAGGTTACATGAGAAGGCCCAAAACCGTCGTTCGAACTGACCATGAAGATGGAAGCAGGGGCACCCGTTGTATTTACTTCTGCGGTGGCCGAACCGTTCAGGTCTATTGTCCAATTGCTCACATTGTAAGCATTGGTAAAATCAAAATTGGTTGGCGTACCCCCCACAGAAACTACCACATCGCCACTCCATGTACCACATGCTGGCGTATTGGGGCCAAGAATGATTTCTATCGGAAATTCGCTTGGACAAACAATGAAATCACCGCCGGGAATGGACCAGGCAGCAGTCAGGTTGTCCGGTGCAAGTACCGTGACGGCACAAGTCTCGGATGTCGGGTTGCCAAAGCAATCTTCACCGTTAATCGTCACGGTAAGACCAGCTTTGCCAATATCCGGGCACATGAACATATTCGGGTCAACGCTAGTGAGTTGCGGATCAGGATCGCAAGCATCCGTGATGGTCACACCTGCTGCAAGGACATCGGCCAATGTCAAAAAGGCCGTGCCATGTTCGCACGTAATGCTGTTGAAAGGAATAATGACCGGAATAGGATTGGCAGGACAAACAATCTGCGGCGGCGTGAGATCCGTGAACGTGATCAGTGCAGTACACACTTGATCGCTCGAATTGTTGTTACAATCCGTAGCCGTGAGTGTTACCGTCACGGTATTGTTTGGTGGGCAAAGGCCACTCACGTCCAACAATCCAACTGGAGGATCTTGTGAGAAAGTGATACTCGCCGGCATGGCGCAGTTATCCTGGGCCGTCATACCACCGGTAAGGTCCGGAACGAAAATCTCACAGTTGGCATTGGTGATCAGGTTGATAGGTGCAGGACACGGCGAAGTAATAACAGGCGGCGTATCATCCACAAATGTGACGATGAAATCGCAGACCGCCGTGTTGCCAAAACAATCCGCAACAGTTACTGCCGTGGGCTGGTCAAAAGTGCCGCAACCAGTAGGAATGTTGAAAATCGTACCGGGAGCAGGAGACTGCATGATCGTGAAAACAGGCCCCGGATCGCAGTTGTCCGTGATACCACCTACCAAACCGGTATAGTTTGGCGTGATACCCTGACAAACGCCGATAGCAGCACTTACGCTGACCGTATCATTTGGAGGACAAATAGCCACAGTAGGTGGCGTATTGTCAACCACTTGCGTCGGTACAACGCAGACCGAAGGATTGCCTGCGCCATCCGTAGCGGTAATTGTCACGTTGGTCAGCAACGTTGGGTTGCCACCACCACATACCGGGCCAGCCAATGAGGTAGGACTTGCCGAATACGTGATCGGGCCACAATTATCGGTTGGAGGAAAGACGAAGAAATTCGCCAGGATGTTGGCTTGGGTAAAGACAACTTCGCAGTTGGCATCCGCAGACATCACAACAGGCCCAGCGACGCATACAGCCACAGGAGGCGTATTGTCTTGGACTGAAACGGTGATGTCCGGGCAGACATCTGCGCAAAGCGTTCCGTTATTCGGCCCGCCAGTCTGATCCAGAAAGGCAGCGCCTACCTGGACGTTGTAGTTCCCCAAGCCGTTCACGACATCACCGGCCATAGGTACTTGCACTACACCGACCCAGATATAACCAGGGCCAACTATACCACTCACACCGGGTTTGAAGTCCGGCACGAGGGACTGACAGTTAGCGTCCGCAAATACGGTGTGCGGGCCTACTGCCGGGCAATTAGTGACCGAATTGCCCGAACCAGGCGGACAGGGGTCCATAATTTGCCCAAAAGCAAAATTCCCGAAAAGCATCATTACCACCATGAACACCGCAGAAAGCGGGTTCCGGGATACGTGCCCTCGGAATCTTTTGCCCCGAATTTTGGCATACGTAAAACTCGTTTTTTTCATAAGATTAAAATTTGTTAAGCGTTTTAAATTTTGGTTTTCAGAAAAATAGTTAATAATGTGTATAAAAAAAACGTTGCCGCCCGCAACGGACGCAACTGTGTAGAAAGACCTGAACAAACCAAAACCTTAGACGGGAATTTGCAAGGAAACTGACCAACGTTCCTATGCCTGGATGGCACGGCAACAAAATCGGCAAGACACAAAGAAGTGCAAGATTCAGTCATGGATTATAGTTTGTTAACGAAACCGCTCAATGGCGGTTCCTCTATTTTGTCGGCATACTATATAACTAATGTGTAAGCCGGCAAGTTAAAACTGCGAAAGGCCGAACTAATGGCCATTTTTTCTACAGTTTTTTTGAGGTCAAATGCGTTTTGATGTCCTGTGAATTAAATCGGAGGTTGGGAAAGGATAAGACGAAACGGCTCACTGTAGCCCTATAGGGAAACTACAACAAGCAATAAATTGTACGCTGTGATAGGGAAATGGTATAGGTATGAGTGGTGCAAAGAAGCTCAAAAGCGGAGTGTGTAAGTTTCGCCATTTTCACGAGATTTATGTTCAACGGGACATTTTATTACAAGGATCTACTTGACCCTTAAAACGGGCGCAAGTTATGCAAAAAAACTTGACAGCACAATTCAACTGGAAGTAAATTTCTAAAAATTAAGTCAAAAAAAATCATTTTTTTTGAATTTGATTTTTTAAAAATTCATAAACAACTGTAATACAATTAATTAAGTCGAAGAGTCTCTCAACTGTTCATTCACGTCGAAATGCACTGTTCTGTACAATTTCGCCGCTCTTGGTTGTTTCAAAAACTTAACCAATCTCCCCAAACCAGCCCCTAAATTTGATAAATAATAAAATATTTTCCGCCATTTCACATGCTTTGCCAATTTTGCTCCACCTGCATGGCACAAGTTTTGAACTTTTACCGCATTGGATTGTAATTTACACGATTGTAACCATCAAAAAATGAACTTTAATTCTAATACCATTGCATGTTGTTGTTGCTGTCCCGTTCCCTTGCGGAAAGGCTGCAATGTAGTGCATTGATATATTCAATTACTTGATTGTCAACAAAAAAGCCTTTCCGTTCGGAAAGGCTTTTTTGTTTTTGGTCACAAAGAAAACCCAATCTCATGACGGCGACCCTGCAACTTCAAAAACTTACCTCCGAGGAAAAAATCTGGCGCACGGGCAAACTGATTGGCCAGACCCCACTTCACGAAATCACCTGTGTTTTCCAAAAACCGGGCATCAGGATTTTTGCCAAACTCGAATGGCAGCAACTCGGCGGAAGCGTTAAATCCCGACCTGCTTTCAATATCATAAAAAATGCCCTGCGGGAAGGCAAGCTCGGTCGGGGCCAACACTTGCTCGATGCCACCTCCGGCAACACGGGCATTGCCTACGCTTCCATTTGTGCAGCGCTGGACATACCCCTTACCCTCTGCCTGCCCGAAAACGCATCGGAGGAAAGAAAACGCATCCTACGATCACTCGGCGTGAACATTGTCTTCACTTCCCGGTTCGACGGAACGGATGGTGCCCAACTCGAAGCCAAACAAATTGCCAAAGAGTACCCAGAACGTTACTTCTATGCCGATCAGTACGCTAACAACTGCAACTGGATGGCACACTACAACAGCACCGCTCCCGAAATTTGGCGGCAAACCAACGGCAAAGTCACCCATTTCGTGGCCGGACTTGGGACGACCGGCACTTTTACCGGCACGGGAAGAGGCCTCCGGTATTTCAATCCGAACATCGAACTTGTAGCTTTACAACCTGACAACCCCATGCACGGACTCGAAGGATGGAAACACCTTGAAACCGCCATCGTTCCGAAGATTTACGATGAGTCGCTCGCCGACAGGTTCCTGGAGATAGATACATTGGAGGCCTACGACATGGTAAAAGCGGTTGCCCGGATGGAAGGCCTGCTCATCAGCCCTTCCGCCGCTGCGAACCTGCTCGGAGCAATCAAAGTCGCCGAGGGAATCGAACAGGGTGTCGTCGTGACTACTTTTGCCGACAATGCCGACAAATACACCGAAGCAATGGAATTCATTTTCAATTGATGTACTGACACCAACGGGGATGTACCTCCGTTAGTGGACAGGCATCCAAACACCCTTTTCAATCCAACAGCATAATGGAAAATTTTCAGATTACTCTGGACGAAACAGCAGCGACCGCAGTGAAACGACACGCAGAGGAAACCTACCCGTTCGAGTGTTGCGGGTTCCTCTATGGGGACGAAGACAATGGCCGTCATGTTTCACTGGCCGTGCCTGCCACCAACAGCAAAGACGGCGATCAACGCCGCCGGTTTGAAATTTCTCCGCTGGATTATATGCGTGCCGAGGAGTTTGCGCTGTTGAACAATACGCAACTGCTGGGCATCTATCACTCCCACCCCGACCACCCGGCCATAGCGTCCGAACATGACTTGGCAGTTGCGATGCCTTATTTCTCATACATCATCGTATCAGTGCGGGAAGGGAAGGCTGTTGACCTTAAAAGCTGGAAGCTAAAGGAGGAGGAACGTGCATTACAGGAGGAGAAAGTCAAGGTGCTGCAACATGACGAAATTGCAGCCTGAAAAACTCTGGCAAAAAAGTTGAATACATCATTTTAGCAAAAAACATAATCTAAAAAACTAGTCATGGCAAAAATCATCATTCCTACGCCCTTGCGTAAATTTACCGACAACACCGGCGTATTTGAAACATCCGGCAACACGGTCGGGGAGGCCATCCAGGAACTGACCCGTGCGCACAGTAGTCTTTCCAAGCACCTGCTCGACGACAACCAGAACATCCGCTCCTTCATCCGCGTCTATCTGGGCGAGGAGGACATCAACTCCCTGCAAAAAGACGAGACGGTCATTTCCGGCGATTCCGTGATAAGCATCGTACCGGCCATTGCAGGTGGTTGTTAAATAACTTATCGAGATGGCTGAGATGGTTAGATGGTTGAGTGTTCATCCATCTCATCGTGATAAGAGATGCATCTCATTTCGAACACGATTCAATATTACTCACTAACTTTCAAATCATTATGAAGAACCTTTTGTTCCCCCTTTTCATTTTGGCGATGCTGTTTGGCTGTAAAAGCGATCCCGCTGTGCAACGTACCGAAATCGGCGATTTCGAGTACACACATCACATCAAAAACAAGGGGCCGAAACCCGAACCCGGCCAGTTGGTATTTTACAACTACCATATCACGAAAGGCGGCAGGGTCGTCCAAAGCAACTTTGGCGAAGCTCCCTCCGGGGGCCTCATGCCAAGCAAAGAAGATGCGACTGCAAACCCGCAGGCCATCGGCGAAGCCCTGCGCATGATGGCGGTCGGGGACAGCGTCACCATCATTTACCCCCAAGCCAATCCCGACAGCAACATGGTTTACCAGGTCGTGCTGCGTGCCATCCATGATGCGTCCAGCAAGCTGAACCTGGAACAGCGTTGAAACACCCAATCAAACGGGGGGCTTCAAAATTGCGGCCCGCAAGATCAAAGTTGAGAGGGTTGAGTGGTTTGAGCAATGCACCTCAATCTTCTCAACGCTCTCAACCTTTTGCGGAAATGCAAAAGACCCGATGAAGACCCCCAATGACGTTATTTATCAAATCGCAACATGACAGACAATATTCAACTCAGCGGCCCTGAAATGGCCCGCTATGCACGCCATATCGCCATTCCCGAATTTGGGCTGGAAGGGCAAAAGAGACTGAAAGCCGGCAGGGTGCTCGTCATCGGTTCAGGTGGGTTGGGCAGCCCGGTGCTGCTCTATCTCGCCGCAGCAGGGGTCGGCCACATCGGCATAGTGGATTTCGACACGGTGGACGATAGCAATCTCCAGCGGCAAATCCTTTTCAACGTACACGACGTGGGTGCTTCCAAGGCCGAAACAGCGCGGGAGCGCCTCCTTGCCCTCAACCCCCACCTCGATATTGTGGTCTATAAAACCCGTTTCACCCGTGAAAACGCGCTGGAACTGGTGAGCCAATACGATGTGGTGGCGGATGGTACGGACAACTTCCCCACGCGCTACCTCGTGAACGATGCCTGTGTGCTGGCAGGAAAAGTCAATGTGTATGCCTCGATTTTCCAGTTCGAGGGGCAGGTTTCGGTGTTCAACTACCCGAACGCCGATGGCACCAGGGGGCCAAATTACCGGGACATGTTCCCAGAGCCGCCCCCTCCCGGCCTCGTCCCCAATTGTGCAGAAGGCGGGGTGCTCGGCGTGCTGCCCGGCATCATTGGCTCCATGCAGGCCAGCGAGGTGATAAAGGTGCTGACCGGCGTGGGCGAACCGCTCGCAGGGCGCTTGTTCCTCTTCGATGCCGCTTCTTTCACTACCCGCATTTTAAAAGTGCAGAAAAACCCGGCCACGAAAATCACCGAACTGATTGATTACGAGCGGTTTTGCGGAATCCTGCCAGAAGGGAGCCTCCGGCCCGTGAAGGAAATAACTGTGCAGGAACTGAACGAGATGATGATAGAAAGTGCTGATTTCCAGCTTATTGACGTGCGGGAACCCCACGAATACGCCGCTTCCAACCTCGACGGTGTACTTATTCCGCTGGGCACGGTCGCTGCGGCTGCCCACCGCATTTCAAAAGAAAAACAAGTGGTCATCCACTGCAGGAGCGGGGTGCGAAGCGCCAAAGCCATCCGGGAACTGGAAGACCTTTTCGGGTTCGACAATCTTTACAATCTCAAAGGTGGAATTCTTGCGTGGTCGCAGGAAATTGATACTGCTGTTGCGGCCCATTAATCCGCAAAGTGAATAGAGCGACAAGTAAATGAGCGGGTGCAGGATGAAGCTGCCACCCGCTCATGTTATTTTTTAAGCGAAGGATCGAGCCGGTATGCCTTCTCCAGATAAGGCCTGCCCTTTTCCTCCTGGCCCGCATCCTTGTAGGCAGAGCCGAGGTAAAAATTGATAGTGGCATCTTCTGGCCAGTATTTTTCGGCTTGCGAAAACCATTTGATGGCTTCCTGAAAATTTTTCTCCATGGCATTCACGGCACCGAGGTTGCGCAGGGCATCCTTCATCCGGGGGTCGTACTGCACGGCTTTTTCATAGACCTCCTTCGCCCTGACGAGATCGCCCTGTTCAAAGTAAATGATGCCCATGTTGCTGTAAACCAATGGGAAATTGGGTTTGTACCGCAAGGCGAGGTTGTAGTTTTCCATCGCTTTTTCATAATTCCTCTCCCGGTAGTAGGCCAATCCGAGTTGGCTGTATGCGTCGTGGTAGGATGGGTAAATGTCAACCGCCTTTGCAAAATGTTCTTTGGCCCGGTCGTAATACCGCTTCTTTTCCACATCGTCCTGGGCATTGAGTCCCTTTTGCACGATTTCCAGCCCATAGTGGAAATTCAGCTTGGCCGAATGGGGGGCCACCTCGATGTCAGCTTCGTAGAGGGTGTAACTGTCCAGCCAGTCGGCGTTGCGGGTGAGGGTTTTCACGCTGTACAGCAGGACAATCACGGCTGCAGCCGACCAGAGGGCTTTGTTTTGAAAAATCCCCTCCTGCGTGACAGCGGTGTTTTCCCTGAATATTTTCATCAAACCCAATGCAAGCGCAAGCGCAAAGCCAGGCGATGCGGCATAGAGCAAGCGGTCGCCATAAGAGGTGCCGATGGTCACGAGCACGTTGGTGAAAATGGAAAAATTGATCAGGAAAAAAAGAATTGCGAAGGCCCATAAGTCCTTCTTTTTCAAACGCATAAGCGCAAAAACGCCCATACCGACCCACACTGCCAACGAAAGCAGCACCCGCCAATCGCCCCAACCCGGCAGTGGTATCTGGTTGTAGCCGAAGTCGCTTCCGAGCGGATGGGGGAAGACCAGTGTCCAAAGGTATTTCCCCAACATCAGGAAGGCGCCCGCCAGGAAAGCGCTTTTGTCAGGTGCGCCTACCAGAAAATTGTCCAGCACGGAAATGGACCCCGGATGCAGCATGTCCCCGATGACCAGCCGCCGCACGACGACAAAAAGCACCGCAGGCAAGGCATACAGGAGCGTGACCCATGCCATTTTCCGCAGGTTTTCTTTTGAAAAAAAATACATGGCCAGGGGTACGATGGCCACAAAAGTCACCGCATTTTCTTTTGAAAAAAGCGCAACCGTGTAAGCCAGCAAGGCCAGCACGAGCGGCATGACCCGTCTGCTTTCGAGGTGCCGCCAGAGCAGGTGCAGGGAGGTGACACAAAGCAGGAACATCACGATTTCGTCCCGGCTCTTGATGTTGGCCACTACTTCCACGTGAACGGGGTGCGCCATGAAAAACAAAGTGGCCAGCAGGGGCAGCAGTACGTTGCAGTTTTTCATCCACCGGGCCAGGGTGAGGAAAAGGATGGCTCCGGTCAGTCCGTACAACAAGATATTGATGAGGTGGCTCAGCCAGGGTTGATCCGGCGCAAGTTCCCATTCCAATGCAAACATCGTCATGGGAATGGGGCGGTAGAGTTCGCCAGGGCTGTTCCAGTAGCCATGGCGGGAGTGGTTCGACCACAATTCCGGGATGCCGGCAATGCCCCGCTGCGTAACGAAGTTTTCCTTGATGACGGAAAAATCGTCCAGCACGTAGCCGTGCCCGATGGTGTTGGCATAGAGCAGGCAGCCGAAGAGGGCGATGGCCACCGCCATTCCCATCATCATGGGGGCAAGGCCGCCGGGCGTTGCGGATTTACGGGCCAATGGTTTGGGTTTCTGCTTTGTTTTTCTTGTTGCCATGCTGAAAACTTTGTGGGCGCAGCGAATACGGCAGCGCCTGTTCATCGGCAAAGTTAGCAAACACGTATTGCCCCCTACCACCCTACCCCGTAATCTTCCCCGTGATTGCTCGAACCGCCCCACATCGTCCCGTTTTTCCAGTCGAAAAAAATAGCGTTGATGGGGCCGGAAGTGCGCGCCTCCACTTCGAGTTTGTAGCCCATTTCCCGAAGGGCTTTTCGGGTCCACGGCGGCACGGATTCGTGGATGAGCATGACACCGGGGCGGGTTTCGTGTTTGCCGAAGGAGGCCCGCATCTGGAAGGAGTTGATGTTGGGTGCTTCGCAGGCTTCCTGCACCGTCATGCCGTGCTCGACCACGTTAAGGAAAAATTGCAGCAGGTTTTGGTCTTGGCTGTCGCCGCCCTGCACGGCAAAGGAAAGGTAGGGCCTGCCCTCTTTCAATGCGATGGTGGGCGTGAGGGTGGCACGGGGCCGCTTGCCCGGCTCCACGACGTTGAAGGGGTTTTCCTCTTTTTTCAGTACAAAACTCTGCATCCGCTGGCTCAGTCCGATGCCCGTATTCCCGGCAATGACGGCAGGAATCCAACCACCGCTGGGTGTCACGGAAACGACCCAGCCTTCCTTGTCGGCAGTTTGGATGGTCGTGGTGCCTGCATAAAAAGCCGCCCCGTCGGGAAAGCCGCCGCTGCCGTCGAAGCGGATAGGCGACGCATGGGAGATGCCGTCGTTCCATTTTTCCAACAAATCCAAAAAGGGGTTCACGCCGCCTTGAAAAGGATAGGGGTCGCCGGGCTTGGCCTTCGGGTCGTTCTTTTCCCACTGGATGAGTTGGAGGCGCTCCTTTGCGTAATCTTTTGACAACAAGCCTTTTATCGGCTCCTCCGGCGGAAAATAGGGGTCGCCGTAGTAGAAGTCCCGGTCGGCGAAACAGAGGTTCATAACCTGATAGAGTGCATGGAGATATTTGGCCGTGTTGAACTGCATGCAGCCCAAGTCCAGCAGTTCGATCATGTTGAGCGCCTGGAGCATGACCGGGCTTTGCACCCAAGTGGTGAGTTTATAGACTTCGATGCCTTTGTAGTTCACCGAGACCGGCTCCTCGATGAGGACTTTCCAGTTGGCCAGGTCGTCCATGGTAATCAGGCCCCCTTCTTCCTGCACGCCCCGCACGAACTCGCTGGCGATGTCGCCTTTGTAAAACCGGTCGTAGGCTGCGTAGATCGCTTCCTTTCTGGATTTGCCTTTTTTGAGGGCCGCCTGTTCGGCATCCACCATTTTTTGCAGGGTGTTCATCAGGTCGGTCTGCACGAACAGTTCGCCGGGATGGGGGGCTTCCCTTTCTTCGTCCAAATGCGGGAGCATCACGGCCCGAGCGTACTTCCATTCTTTTATCTTCCCTTTGTTGCGTTCGATGGCGTTGGCGGTTTCTGCCTCAATGGGGTAGCCTGCCGCCATTTCGATTGCGGGAGCGAGCACGTCCTTCAGGCTCATGGTTCCGTATTCCGCCAGCATGGTGAGCAGGCCACCGGGCGTACCGGGCGTTACGGCGGCGAGAGGGCCGTGTTCGGGCGGATACTTCATGTCTTTTTCGAGGAAAAAATCGGCAGTGGCCCCGGTCGGTGCCACGCCCAGCGCATTGATGCCGATCACCTTGCCCGTGAGGGGGTTGTAGATGAGGGCTTGCGTTTCACCGCCCCAACTCAGCACATCCCACATGGTGCTGGTGGTGGCAAGCATGGCGCAGGCAGCATCCACCGCATTGCCGCCCTGCTGGAAAATGCGGGCACCCGATGTGGCCGCCAAAGGTTTTCCGGTGATGGCCAGCCAGTTTTTGGCATGGAGGACGGGCTTTTGCGTGGCCTGTGCCAGCATTTGCGGCAACGGCAGGCAACAGAGCAAAAACACCGTCAGGCAGGTGTGGATGAGTTTTTTCATGCTGGATTTTTTTTCTTTGAAAAACAAACGGCAACGCTTCCATTGTGCGACAATGTCCCATAGCCGGGAAGTTGGACGAAGGTAGGCAAAATGAAAAACAACGGCCCCGCCGCTCATCCTTTTTTGGGCAGTTGCATGGACTGGCTTTTTCCTACTTTTACCCCATGAAAATGCCATCGTGTTCGTCGGTGATGAAGCAGGGTCGGTCGTGCATATAGAATAAAATCAAGGGCACAAGAATCAAAAATGGGCTACTTTTAGCCCGCATAATGGTAATACATGAAAAGCCAGATCGTACAACATGCGAAAGCCTATGTGACGGAACTCCTCCAGGAAGGACTTTCCCCCGATCACGTCTATCACAGCCTGTCCCACACGATGTCGGTGCGCAATGCCGGCAAGGAACTTGGCAAACGCTACCAACTCGACGACGAGCAGATGGAACTGCTGAGTTTGGCAGCTCTCTTTCACGACACCGGCTTCACGAGGACGTACAATGGACACGAGGACGTGAGCAAGGAAATTGCCGGGGAATTTTTGAAAAAAGAAAACTACCCGGATGAAAAAATACAAAAAGTAAAAGACCTCATCGAAGTCACAAAGGTCGGCGTGGAGCCAAATACGATGCTGGAAAAAATCATCAAAGATTCCGATTTCAATACCTACGACGGAACTTACTTTGAGCGATCAGAAGCCCTGCGGCGCGAGTGGGAAATATTTTGCAACGTGAAAATGACCGACGAGGACTGGAACCGGAACAGCTACAACTTCTGGGAAAACCACCGCTTCTACACGGGCGAAGCACAAGCCCTTTACGGTGAAGAAAAACGAAAAACCCTGAAAAAACTCAGGAAAGAATTTGAAAACAAGGATGAACAGGCACTCAAAAAGCCCGATCCCAACGAACAATTGAGGGTCTCCATCAGCAACAGCAAGAGTGCGCAGATGATGTTCAAAACCACCCTGCGCAACCAGATTGACCTGACCAACATCGCCGACAACAAGGCCAACATCATGTTGAGCATCAACTCCCTGCTCATCACGTTCGGGATGCCGCTCCTGGCGACCCAAATCGAAAGGCACCCCAACCTCGTCTGGCCAGGGACTTTGCTCTTGCTCACCTGCATCCTCACCATTGTCTATGCCACGCTGGCCACCCGGCCTGTGAAGATGCACGGCCACACCGACCTGTCGAATATCCGCTCCGGCAAGACCAACCTCTTCTTTTTCGGCAATTTTTTCAAAATGACCCGGGACGACTACATCAAGGGCCTCGCCCAAGTGACGAAAAGCGAAAACATCCTCGACGCATCCATCGTGAACGACCTCTACTTTTTAGGCCGGGCTTTGGGCCAAAAGTATTACCGCCTGCGCATTACTTACAGCATCTTCATGGTCGGCATGGTAATCACGGTACTCGTTTTTGCAATCACGTTCCTGATCGGGAAATAGCCTGTCCTCGCCCGACCGCCCAATCCGCAAGCGCTGCCGAAAGCAATGCGGACACCCGGCTCCCAAATTCCCGATCCACGCCCGCAGCACACGCTGTCCACCGGATTCCCTGAATGGCATTGGTCAAAAAAAGCTCCTCCGCCCCGGATAGTTCGGCGGGGGGCAGCGGCTTTTCCAGTACGTTGATACTCAGGCTTTTGGCCAAATCAATGACCACGTTGCGCATCGTGCCCGCCACACAACCTTCCGACAGGGGAGGTGTGTGCAGCCCACCATTTTTCACCCAAAAAACATTGGAACTGCTGCCGCAGGCAATGCGCCCGGCCGTATTCAGCAGCAGGCAATCATCCAGTTTTTTTTCTTTTTTGAAACGGGCAGCCAGCACGAATGGCAGGGCACAGCAGGTTTTCAGATTGCAGGCTTGTAGGCCCTGGCCTTCCTTGGGCAGGGGAACGGGAAGGCTCATTTCATCAAAAACACCGAGCGAAAGGCCCATTTCGTTCAGCCTGAAACCATCGCTCGACAGCCTTTCCGCTGTTATCAAAAATTCAGGCAGATCGGTGTCGGGGGTATAAAGTCCCCCGCCGGAGCGATATACGGTGATCCGTATGCGCCAATCGCCGTCGCCGTCAATGAGTTTCATTGTTTCACCCAAAAAAAAATCGGGCGAGAAGTGAGGCGGGACGCTGAATTTCAAAATGCCCATGCCCGCCCGGAGCCGCTGCCAGTGCAGGTCAAAAAAAGGCATGTTGCCCCCTATGGCCCGGATGCTCTCGAACAAGCCATCGCCGTACCGGAAAGCACGGTTGAAAGGCATGAGAGCGGGCTGTTCGGCTTGAAGAACCGTACCGTTCAAATTGATAAACATCAAAGTTCGAGATTGGCTGCCAAAAACTATTCAACCACCAGTTCATCCACAAAAAGCCAAGCCTCGTGGCCTGCTCCTTGCGCCCCGTCCGGTATGATGCCGTAGCGCTTGGCATTGATCTTCAAATAACGGACGTTCACCGTGCCGAAAAGTACCTGGGCCTCGAATACCTTCCTGTCGTCCCTCACGTCGCCGAGGGGAATGTTGGCGAGTATTTGGTAGTTGGCATTGTCGTTTGAACCGGACACCACAATTTCCCTGGGCGGGTAAATCCACTGCCCTTTGCCATTGAAAAAGCGGAGTTTGACACCCTCCATCACGGTTGGCGCTCCGAAATCGAGGAGCGCATCGAAGTCCTGTCCCTCGAAGCCCAGCCACTCATCGCCGCCGAAGCGGTTGTTGTCGCCCACCACCCCGTTGACAATGCTGCCAGGCCCGGCCCCGCTGTATTTTTCGGAAGGCGGGTGGGTCAAGGTAATGGCCTTGCCGGCAGCTTTGTGGAAGTCGAAATAGACTTTGGTCTCCCGCCCGGCAGCCTGTCCGTCCTCGAAAGCGACCGCCTTGAAGGTGCAGCTCGTGTCAATCCTGACCGGGGCCGTATAGAGCGGGCTTTCCGCCGAGGGGTTGGAACCGTCCATCGTGTAGCGGACAGGCGTTCCTTTCAGCGCGGGGGACAGGCTGATGAACACCCCCTTCCCGTCGCCGGCCTGCACGTTGGCCATTACATCGTAGAGGTGGTTGGCCGCATTGATGCCCATGGCATCCAAACGCTTGAGGTGGCGGGCCAGCCGGGAAGTGAACGATCCGAAATCCCGGTCGGCCTGTGGCGTCCAAGCTACTTCGGCAATGGCGCAGGCACGGGGAAAGGCCATGTATTCCAGCTTGGGCATGTCCTTGATGTACTCAGTCCAGAGGTTGGCCTGCACACCGAGGATGTGGCGGCGCTCTTCCGGGCCAAGTTCTGCCGGGTCGGGGTCGTAGCCATACACCTTTTCCAGCGGGAGATAACCGCCAATGGCAAGCGGCTCACGGATGTCAAGCGATTGATAATAATCGAAGTAACAATAGTCGGTGGGGGTCATGATCACGTCGTGCCCTTGTTTTGCTGCCGCAATGCCGCCCTCTGTGCCCCGCCAACTCATCACGGTAGCATTGGGAGCGAGGCCGCCTTCCAGTATTTCATCCCAGCCGATGATGCGCCGCCCGTTGGCGTTGAGGAATTTTTCTATTCTTTGGATGAAATAACTTTGGAGGCCGTGTTCATCGCCCAGGTTTTCTCTTTTTATCAAATCCTGGCAAAGTTTGCTGGCCTTCCACTGGGTTTTGGGGCACTCGTCGCCACCGATGTGGATGTATTGCGAGGGGAAAATGTCCATCACTTCGGTCAGCACGTCCTCCAGGAAACGGAACGTGGCCTCGTTGGGACAAAAGACCTCTTCCGAAATGCCCCATTTGGTAAGCACGGGCACGGGTCGCCCGGTGCAGCCCAGTTCGGGATAGGCAGCGATGGCGGCCTGTGCATGGCCCGGCATTTCGATTTCGGGAATGACCGTGATGAAACGTTCGGCAGCATAGCGGACGATTTCCCTCGCCTCCTCCTGCGTGTAGTAGCCGCAGTATTTCTGCCCGTCGAAGCGTTGGGGCTGGTCGTCGTAGTGGCCGATGAGGGTTTCGTTGCGGCAGGCAGCGATTTCCTGGAGTTTGGGGTATTTTTTGATTTCGAGCCGCCAGCCCTGGTCTTCGGTCAAGTGCCAGTGGAAGCGGTTAAACTTGTGCAAGGCCAGCAGGTCAATGTATTTTTTGACTTCGACCACGCCGAAAAAATGGCGGGCCACGTCCAGGTGCATCCCCCGGTAGGTATAGCGGGGCGCATCTTCGATTTCGGCACAGGGAATCGAGAAGGTGGGCACGGGCACCTTTTCCACCTCGACGGGCATCAACTGCCGCAGGGTTTGCACGGCATAAAACGCACCCGCCCCTGTCTTGGCCCGTATGGTCGTTTCGTAAGGTGTGATGGAAAGACGGTAGCCCTCGTCGTGTTCGATGGTAGGATCGAGGACAAAGTTGAACGCATCTTTTTGCTCCTTGCCTTCCACCGGGGCGACGGTCGTGCCGGTGGCTTTTATCAAAACGGAAGCCAGATGGGCAGCGGCCGTTTTCAGGCCCTCGTCGTCGGAGAGGAGCAGGATTTTCGTGTCGCCGCTAATCTTGAAGTCGCCTTTTTTGGCCACCAGACCAGCCGGATAGGGAATGATGCCATAGCGGGCTGCGTCGTTCTTAACGCCACCGTCCTGTTGGCAGGCAGTAAAAAACAGGAGTATCGAGAGTAGGAATACGGCAGTTTTTTTCATGGTAGGATGTATGATTCTTTGTAAAAAATAATGGATGACAGGATAGCAGGTACCCGTGATGTTGAACTCTTTTTTCATGCCGGCAAAGTTAGACGGGATTGTTTCGTATTTCATTTTTTTATGCAGCCTTCACACCTACCACCTCAATTCCTCCTCCACACCGCCTGCATCCTGTTTCCCGTACTGCTTTTTCGTTTCCATGCGCTGTTTCTGGCGCTCCATGACCAGCTTCGCCAGGGCAACGTTGGCGGGATCGGGGCCAAGCGGGGAAAGGGCCTGATGGATTTTCGACTCTGCCACATCGTTGCGGTAGAGCAAACTGAGCAGGTACTCCATGTTGTGTTCGATGAGCCAGGCGATGCGGTCGCAAAGCATCTGGAAAAGTGCTGCGTCGTCGGGCGGGGTTTCCCCCTCGGCAGGGGCGATTTCAAAGTCCCGTAAAATGATGTCGTTTGCCTGTTTTTCCATGAGGGCATGTTTAAAAAATCGCTTTCACAGCTTGTGAACGAGGGGCTTGGCGCACCGTGAGGTCTGTCTGAACGACCTATCTCCCGCCTTCCAATGACCGGCAAATGTAGAAACGGTTGGCTTGATTTCAAACTGGGGGAGAGGGGAACTGCAAAGTCCCCCGTACAGCCGCAGGTTGCAAACTTGCGAGAACGGAGGGGCCCCAAGCCCTGGGGGCAGTGGGCATCCTTATCTTTTTTTCGGAAAAAATCTTTTCAAAAAAAAGTCAAAACCGCACCGCCGTTTTCACGATTTTCCGAGTCAGCATTGAGCTATTTCCCATTTCTATTTTGAAAAAATAAAGCCCGGCGGGGAGTGCCGATACATCAACGGCGAGCGGTTCATTGCTTCCAAACCGGGCGTGATGTGTCTTCATCAGCAGGCGACCAGTCGCATCATAGACCAACAAATGAAAATCGGAAGGATTAAGGTTAGGAGTAGCGGTGATATAGACGAACGAAGACGTGAGGCTCGGATGGATGCTGATTTGGCGGAGCGGTTCCGAGGTCGTGTTCAAGCTACTACAGGCCATTACTTCGGAAAACTGTGACAACGGTGCTTGCTCAATCCCCGGTGCGATAGGGCCGATGACCTCGTCGTTTTCAACTTTAAGATAGGATACGTGACACTCCGAAAGCATGAGAGAAGCCATCTCTTCGTAAGCAGCGATGATGTAGGTAACATCAACATCGAGGAATAAACTGGCAAACAAACCGCAGTCAGCTCCGTTACCGTCTTTTATGAAAACCATCTGACCTGCGAGGTTATTTCCGGCATAAGTTTCTTCGACCACGACGTTTAGCCCGTCGCTTACTTTGGAAAGTACCTTTACGCGGTGAATAGAAAGATAGGAGTAAAGCTGTCCGTTTTCATCTTTTATACTTTCGCAGAAGGTCGAAATGAAGATGCAATCGCAAGCAAAAGTTTTTGAAAAAATGCTGAAAAGCAGGGAAATGGTCAGTGTAAGTAAGGTTTTCATACTCGGAAGTTATTAAGGTGACAGGTCTGCAAAAATAAGACCTTTTGGGCTGAATGTCAATCCATTGGGGAGAAGGCGTAAATCAAATTGTCGCAAGT
>JRYF01001602.1_pt1 | contig 36993 bp, 38 predicted proteins | sample 235331 | NCBI WGS metagenome assembly JRYF01 (sample SAMN03074217, study PRJNA261475) | activated sludge metagenome | biome: Wastewater Treatment Plant; feature: Wastewater; material: Activated sludge; isolation source: activated biomass of a wastewater treatment plant treating hydrocarbon... ...
CATCATGCCCAGCAGCACGCTCTTGCCGACCCCGGACCCGGCGAACAGTCCCATGCGCTGGCCGCGTCCCACCGCCAGCAGGGCGTTGATGGCGCGCACTCCCACATCCAGCGGTTCGCGGATCGGCTGGCGCAGCAACGGATTGATGGTCTTGCTGGTCAGGGGCACGGCTTCGGTGTAAGCGGGGGGCGGTAGCCCGTCCAGAAACCGACCCGAACCATCCAACACCCGGCCGAGCAGGCTCTCCCCCACCCGAACCCGGCTGACGCCCCCGGTGGGAATGACCCGGCAATGGGGCGTCAGCCCGTGAATATCGCCGCTGGGCATCAGAAACAGCTTACCGCCGGCGAAGCCGACCACCTCGGCCTCAACCTGGCCGCCATCCGGATTCACCACCAGACAACGGGAGCCAACCGGCGCCACGCACCCGGCCGCCTCCAGGGTCAAGCCGACCATCCGGGTCAACTGTCCCTCCACCACCAGAGCCGGCGTCTCGGCGATCCGCGCCCGGCGCTGCGCCAAGCGCGCGCGCCAGCGGGCGGCGCCGCTCGACTCAGGAATGCCCGCTACCGTGTTCACGTTCGTCACCCAGCACGGTGGCGATCACCGCGCCCAGCCGTTTTTCGACGGTCGCATCGATCCGCGACAATTCGGAATTCACCACGCACCCCCCCCGGCTCAGGGCCTGATCCTCGATGATTTGCCAAACCGGCTGATCGTCGGGACCCAACGACAGAACCTCGCGAATCAGACGGGCATCCTCCGGATGCAGGCGAACCTGTATGCCCATGCTGGCCACCGGCAGCAACCCGACCGCCTCGCGCACCACCGCCACGATCTCGCCGGGCGAGGCACGCAGTTCCCTTCGCACCAGTTGCTTGGCGATGCCGATGGCCAAGGCCGTCAGCTCTTCTTCGATAGTCTTGTCCAGTACCGCCAGCGGACTACTCATCGCGGTCAGAATCTGCTCGAGTTTCTGAACCCGCAGCAGCACCTCGTCGCGGCCCGTGCTCAACCCCTCGGCAAAGCCCCGCTGATAGCCTTCGGCGTGCCCCTCCGACTGGCCTTTTTTGTACCCCTGATCGCGCCCTTCGCGGCGGCCTTCCTGGTAGCCGGCGGCAAAGCCTTCCTCCTGCGCTTCACGCTGAATCGCTTCAATCTCGTCCAGAGTGGGCGGCGCCGTGGAAGATTTTGGAGCGCGCGGACCCTTGCGGGCATTCTCGTCAGCCTTGGCGGGGGGCGCGTCCGACGATGGTTCCGGTTCGGGCGGCGGGTCCACGTTGGGCAACTCCCAACGCTGATACGCCGTCAGGTTGTCGCCTGAAATAATTTTAGACAAGCTGATCCCCCTTACTGCCCAACGTGATTTCGCCAGCCTCCGCCAACCGCTTGGCGGCGTTCATGATCTCCTTCTGCGCGTTCTCCACGTCGCTGAGCTTGACCGGTGGCATGGCTTCCAGATCGTCGCGTAGCAATTCGGCGGCGCGCTTGGACATATTGCCCATGATCTTGGCGCGGACCGCTTCCTCGGCGCCGCGCAGCGCCACCAGCAGCACCTCGGACGAGACCTCGCGCAGCAGGGTCTGAATATCGCGGTCGCTGACGCCGAGCAGGTTCTCGAACACCACCATCATCTCCTCGATCCGTTCGCCCAGATCGGCGTCCGCTTCCTTGATCTTGTCGAGAATCTGGCCCTCGACCTCGCCATCCAGACGTCCGAGAATCTCCGCGGCTCGTTTGGGACCGCCGATCTTGGCGGTGGCCGCCGCATTGATATTGCCCATCACCTGTTTCTCGATCAACTCGTTCAGCTCCTCCAGCGCCCCCGATGGGACTTCGCCCAGGGTCGCCACTCGCAACAACGCTTCATCGCGCAACGGCGCGGGCAACAGACCCACGATTTCGGCGGCCTGTTCGACGCGCAGCGAAGACAGTACCAGCGCCACCACTTGCGGGTGTTCGTCGCGCAGGCCCCCAGCGATGGCGCGGGCGTCCATCCATTTCAGCGAATCGACTCCGGACCGGGTTTCGCCGTCGAAAATGTGCTCCAGGATGCCCTTGGCCTTTTCGCGCCCCACCGCGCGGGTCAGCACGCCGCGGACAAAATTCTCGCTGTCCAGGACCAGGGAAATCTGCTCGTGGACTTCCTCGTTAAAGGTTTGCACGATCTCGCTGATCTGTTCGCGATTGATCCGAGTCAAGGTAGTCATGGCGACGCCGATCTTATGGAGTTCGCGCGGGTCCAGGTGCCGGAGGATCTCGGCGGCGTGATCCTCGCCGAGCGCCATCAGCACGACCGCCGCCTTCTCGACGCCCTTAAGAGTAGTCGTGGTCAGTTCGGGCATGGTTTAGGCCTCGCTGGTCAGCCAGTTCTTGATCACTTGCACCGCCCGCTTCGGGTCCTCGACGACCAGCGCGCGGGCCAGGTTCATGTGGTGCTCCAATTCCGCGCTGGCCTCGGCCAGGGTTTTGGATCGACCATTCTCCAGGGCGCCACTGATTTGGACCTGGTCCTCCAGCAGCCCTTCCAGACCGTTGTCCTCGCCGGCGGGCAACGCCGGAGTGGATTCTTTCTGATCGTTGCCGTTCCTGGCGGCCGTGGCCGGCGCCGGCAGCAGGCGGCGCAGGATGGGCCGCACCACCAGCAGCAACAGCGCCAGCGCCACCACCGCCACCACCGCCCACTTGACCAGCTCCAGGAACCAGGATTGTTGCCACATCGGCAACAGCGGTTCCTCGAACGGCGAGGGCGCGAAAGCGGCGTTCATGACGTTGACGCGATCACCTCGCTCGGCGTTGAAACCCACCGCCTGCTGGACCAGAGCGGTGATGCGCTCGATTTCCGCCTCGGTCAGCGGCGTGCGGACCGGCTGACCGTTCTCCAGGGCGAAACGGTCGTCCACCACCACCGCCGCGGAAACTCGCAGGATGCGACCCGGCGTGTTGCGGGTGTGGCTGACCCGTTTGTCGAGTTCGTAATTCCGGGTGACTTCCTTGCGGGTCGGTCGCGGCGGCGCGACCCCCTGAGGCGACGCGCCGGGATTTTGTGGATCGAACGCCGGAACTGGGGGAGCGGCGACTTCCGGCGCCACGGCCGCGCCGGGCGGCTGGTTGGTCAGCGCGCCGGGCACGCCGGCCGGATTCAGTGGATCGCGGGTTTCTTCCAGCAGTCGCTCGCTGCGCATCGGGCGCGGTTCCACACGAGGCTCGTAGCGCTCCGCCGTCTCCTCGCTGGTGGTGAAGTCCAGATCGAGAGTGACCTGAGCGCGCACCCGCCCCATGCCCAGCACCGGCGTCAACAGATCCTCGACGCGGCGGGTGTAGCGATCTTCCAGCCGCCGGGTGTATTCCAATTGATCCAGGCTCAGGCTGGTGGAGCCTGCGTCACCCTGGCGATCAGGGCGGGTAAGCAGGTTGCCGGCCTGATCGATCACCGACACCTGCGCGGGTTGGAGTCTGGGAACGCTGGCGGCGATCAGGTGGACGATGGCCGCCACCTGCCCCTCGTCCAGCGCCCGGCCGGGGTGGAGCCGCACCAGCACCGACGCGGTGGGCGGTTGCTGCTGGCGGGCGAACACGGTTTCCCGGGGAAACGCCAGATGGATGCGGGCGTTTTCCACCGCGCCGATGGTCATGATCGAGCGGGCCAGTTCGCCTTCCAGCGCGTGCTGGTAGCGAGCGGTTTCCATGAACTGGCTGACGCCGAAGCCGGTTTGCTGCTCCAGCGCCTCCAGGCCGTTGATCGTGCCGCGCGGCAACCCCTGGCCGGCCAGTTTCAACCGCGCCTCGTGAACCTGATGGGCGGGCACCGTCAGCGCGCCGCTACGCGGATCGACCCGGAAGGGAATGCTCGATTTTTGCAGGGCGTCCATGATCTGGCCGGCGTCGGCCTCGGCCAGACCCCGGTACAGCACGTCGTAGCGGGGCGCGCTGTACCACAACACCACGGTCACCAGCAGCGCCAGCAACGCCGCGCCGCCGGCCATGATGCCGATCTGAGTCGGGCCGGGATGCCGGAACGCCGCCAACCAGCCCCGCCAGTCAAACGGGACCGGGAGGTTCGGCGCCGGTCCGGTGTTTGCCTCAGCCACGATATGCTCCCCTTACTGTCGGGCGATGGATTGACGGGGCGCCGGGATTCAAACCGGCATGTTCATGATGTCCTGATAGGCGGCGGCGAGTTTGTTACGGATTTGCAGGGTGGTTTGAAAGGCCAGCTTGGCTTTTTGCTGGGCGACCATGGCGCCCAGTAGATCCTGATGCTCGCCCCGGTCGAAGGCTTCGGTCAGGGCGTGCGCGTGTTGTTGGGCTTGGCTGACATTCACCAGCATCGCCTTGAACACGGCGGCGAAATCCTCTTGGGGCAGACTCTGCGGATCGACGCCGGCCACCGGGGCGACGGCGTGGGTCGGATCGAGCGCGCCTTGCAGTCCAGCGAGCGGCGCGGAGATGGTGTTCGTCGAAATCATCGGTCTGGCTCTCTGATGGGGTTAAACCGCCAGGAATACGGCAGCCTAACCAGGCTTCAGCAAAAACCATGCCGCGCCTTAGCGCCAAGGGGAAGAGATATAGGCGACTTCCAGAAATGAAGTGACCCGGCCTGGCTCCCACGCTCCAGCGTCGGAGCCTTGGCCATCGCGATGCCCCGGCATCGTGGGCCGCTGGAGCGGCCCGAACGGCATTCCCACGCGGGAGCGTGGGAACGAGATGTCGGTAAGGGCTTTGCTGGAAATCGCCTAGCGCTCCTAAACGAGTCGTGGAATGCGTTGTGGCACGGGCTTCCAGGGGCGGGGGCGGGGGCGGGGGCGGGGAGCGGAATTTCCACAACCGGTAAAGGACTGCGATGGATCTGTAGATCCGTGGAGCGGATTAGCGCGGCGTAACCCGCCACCACCCGGATTCGGTCTACGGCGGGTTACGACCAGCACCTAACCTGCCCTACGTCTGGAGCGAGGATCGGCGGAGACGCCAATTTTTTGGCGTCCCACCGCGACGGTTTCGAGTCACTCGTCCTCCTCGCCGCGCTTGATGTGGTACTTGCGCATCTTCTCGACCAGGGTGGTGCGGCGCATCTTCAGCAGTGCCGCCGCATGGGCGACCACCCCGTTGGCGTCCTCCAGCGCCGAATGAATCAACGAGGATTCGATATCGATGATGTGTTGCCGCAGATCCAGACCGTCCGGCGGCAGACTGATCGGTTCGCTAGAGACGGGCGGCGAGTTAGTGACAAATTGGACGGCGTCATCGGCCGCCGCCTCGGCCACGGCCAGTTCGGTTGGATAATAGGCGCGAAACTTGGGCGGTAGGTCGTCCAGATCCACCACGCCATCGGACTTGAGAATCGCCAGTCGTTCCATCAGATTGGCCAACTCGCGGACGTTGCCAGGCCAAGGATAGTAGCTGAGACAACGCAGCGCCGCCGGGCCGAGGGCCATCCGCGCGCCCCGCTCGTGGGCGATGCGTTCGCCCAGATCCTGGATTAGCAGCGGCAGATCCTCGCTGCGCTCGCGCAGTGGAGGCGTTTCGATGGGAAAAACATTCAGCCGATAATAGAGATCCTCGCGAAACTGGCCCGCATCGATCAGTTCTTCCAGATGGCGGTGCGTGGCGGCGATGATGCGAACATCGGTTTTCAGACTGCGGTCGCTGCCGACCCGCTCGAAGGTGCGTTCCTGCAACACCCGTAGCAGCTTGACCTGCATGTTCAGCGGCATGTCGCCGATCTCATCCAGAAACAGGGTCCCACCCTGCGCCAGATCGAAGCGCCCGCGGCGGGCGGAAATGGCGCCGGTGAACGCGCCCTTTTCGTGACCGAACAACTCGCTTTCCAACAAGTTATCGGGAATGGCCCCGCAGTTGATCGGAACGAAGGGTCCTTGACCGCGGGTAGAGAAGTAATGGATGTTGCGGGCCACCACCTCCTTGCCGGTGCCGGATTCCCCCAGAATCAGCACCGTGGCCTCGGAGGGCGCGACCTGCTGGATCAACTCGCGGACCCGGACGATGGCCGGGCTGTGGCCGATCAAGCTGCGAAACAATTCGGCGTTGCGCGGGTCCTGAGCGCCACGGGCGGCGCGGTTGTCGCGGCCGGCGCGCTGTTGCAGCCTGGTCAACACCTGGCTCAACTGGGAGTGGCGGAACGGACGGGGCAGGCGGGCGCCACAACCGGCTTCGAGCGCCGTCGGCAAGCGCAGGGGTCGGTCGGCCTCCTCGACCAAAACGATGGTGGCTTGGGGAGCCGCGGCTTGAATGGCTTGAAGGGTAGCGCTGGCTTCCCGTGGATCGATGTTGCCCGGGTCCAGAAAAATCGCGCGCAGGTCGGGATTGGATACGACGTAAATCCGCCAATCGGAGAACGCCGCGCGCGCGACGTGGCTTTCTTCCATGAACCGTAACAGCAAACAGAGTTCTTCAGCCCGCTGGGGGTCGTCATCGAGCACGAGCAGCGCGGTTTTCATCGCCCATGGAGTCCTTGAGGAGGCACGAAGCCCGCGCGACCGCAGGTAGCCCGGCGAACAGGAAACCGATCACTGATCCTTCAGTAAGCCAATGGAGTTTCGACTGCCCGCCGTCATCGGAGACGCGCGAAGGCTTTCAACACATGATTAGGTAGGGAATTGTAGCCCTGACAGCGGGGGCGTCAAATTTTTAACGCGGGCGATTGCCGCGGAAATTAGCAACATTGCGGCGATGCTGGAGAAAAATATAGCGCTCCAATGCCTCATTCATTGGTGAGCTAATCGGGTAAAAAGCAGCTTTAATCTGATGGTCGCTCTCATGAGGAACGATTTCGCTGACCTGGGTGTGCAGAATGAGGGGGCGGGGGTAACTGAGATTGCAATACAACTCCAGCCGCAGCAAGGCGCCGAGCGGCGGCGGAGTCGCAACGTGCCAGCTCAGGTCGCGGACCGTGAGGGCGAGCGACCGCTCCGGAGGAAGCGCTTGCTGGTGAGCCAGCAACTGGCCGACCAGGCCAAGCAGCAGGCTGACCTTGAAATCCAGCCGCTTGAGTTCGGTGGCGTTGGCCAGCGCCATGGGATCGTCGCCGTGATCGCCGGCGTGGATATCCAGCGCGAACAGGGTGTGCAGAACGGTGAGGTTGGCCTGCTCCAGATGCTGGAGTTCGGCCTCGTCCGGCAACGCCGGTAATTCCCGCCAAGCCAACGGCAGGCGGCTGGTAAAGGTCAAGCCGGGAGAGGATGAGTCGGCGATGGTAGGCATGATCTTGGATGGGAGAGTCGATCACGGAGTCTGGTAAGCATGAAGGGCGCGACGCCCCTGGTTGAGCGCCTTGAGCGAATCACCCAGCCGGTTCATTTCGGCTCGCGCCAACTCCTGTACTTGCGCGTCGCTGGTCAAGGTAGCCCGAATAGCATCCGCAAGCCGGGGAGCGACCGCTTCCGGCGCCGGCTGGCGGAACAATTCCTCCAGTAACAGTTGCCGCTCTTGTTCCCGTTCGGTCACGGCGTCCCACTCGCCGGCCTGGGCCTGTTCGAGCAGGTCGGCGCTCAACCGCCGCAGCCGTTCGATCCTGGGTTCCCAGTCAACGAGCGAATTCATGCTCGCGTACCGGTGGCGGTCGCCGTCGGATCGGGCGGTGGCGGGCTTTCCCCGATGGCGTCCCAAGCCTCCTTGAGGAGGCGCAGTTGGTCGGTTATTTCATCCACGAACGCGGCGCTGGCGTTGATGTTGGCTTCCAGCAACCGCCGCTGCATGTAATCGTACAGCGCATCCAGGTTGGCCGCGATCTCGCCGCCGGCTTCCAGGTTCAGGCCGTCCTTCAAACCGCCGATGATGCCGATGGCCCGGCTGAGTTGTTCGCCCCGGGCCGCGACTTCGCCGCGCTGGATGTGGCCCTTGGCCTTGCTCAGGCTTTCCAGCGCGCCTTCCATCAGCATTTGGATCAACCGATGCGGGCTGGCGAAAGCCACCGCCGATTGAGCGTCGATCTGTTGGTACTGTCGCAGGGCGTTGCTGATGTTGGGAGTCACCATGTTACAACCTCGGGGGGTAATCAGTATCGGGCTGTTAGAGGTTATTGAACAGTCTCGCTTGCCGCTGCGTCAACCACTGATCGGTGGTGGCCAATCGATCCATCAACCTGTCCATCGCCATCAATTGGGAGCGGTAACGCGCTTCCAGGGCATCCAGGTGATCGACCAGGCCCTGGCGTTGATCGCCGGACCGCTGGATCGGACGTTCGGAGCGTTCGGCCCGGAACTCCAGCGCTCCATCGTCGCCGAGCCGTTCGTCGGTTAGGCTATCCGGCTGCTGGGAGGCGCTCTCCAAGAGCGAGCCACCACCTCGGACGCTGGCGGCGACGCTCGATGCCCCACCCGCATGATGCACCACAGGATCGGTAAGGATCAGGGAGGACTCGATGCTGGTCGAGTCTGAATGGTCGCGCTGGTCGATGGCGGCCTGACCGGACAGGATTCCCGATGCGGCGGGTAAGACGGGAGCGTTGACCGGGATAAAATCGCCGCTGGGACCACCTCCAAGAGGTTTGGCGATGAAAGAAGGATACGGCAAAGACTCTCTATTCCCTTCCAGAGAAGGTTGGGGGTGGGACGGTCGAACGACCATAACGCGGGTGATCTGGGTATCCTGGTCGAGGCGGTCCAACGCCGTGGCAACGCGCCTGACCGGAGCAAACAATACGGTGGCGACGGCTTGGGGATTCTCGGTCAGCGCTACTTGTAGTTTGGAGCTGTCCAGTTGGAGCGCGCCGTCGTCCTGGATACGAATCCCGACCACGACCCGGCTGGCAGTCGAGCGATGACTGTCCTCACTTTCCCGACTCCTCTCTTCCACAAGGGCCGGAGGTGGAGTAGGGAAAAAGGAGGGAGAAGGCACGGACGATTCAACGATCTCACCTCCGTCGGGCGGGAAGCCCGCCTTTTCACTCATCATCTCCGCCGTCATCGGGGCGGATTTCCGTGACTGCCCTGCCCTCGGCGACTCGGTGGCCTCACCTTCCTTTTGCGGAACCGGAAGAGGGCGGTTCGCTGGGGAATCCAGCGGAGCGAGCAGAAGCACTCCCTGCTCCCCTTGAGAGAGAGGGGTCGGGGGAGCGAGGAGATCGAGCGCTGATTCGCCAATCGCTTCTACCGTTAATCGTTCGGTTCCCCTCTTTGGAAAAGAGGGGGCAGGGGGGATTTTTAGCCCGGTTACCGATGCCAAATCTCCCTCGTTCCCCATGATGAAAGGGGGGCGGCGAACGCTTGCTTCCATGGCGTCCTCCTCGACAAACGGAGAAACCCACCGTCGCCCATCCAACGCTTGACCAATTTCCAGCACCTGGTTGTAGGCGGTTACCAGGGACTCGACCGATCGGACCNNGAAAAGCGCGGTATCGAGCTTGGCAAGGCTATCTCGCAAGCCGGCGAGCGCGCTCTTGAAGCGGCCCAGCGCCGACAGATGCGCGGCGGACGCCAGGCTGGTCCGTGAGTCCGGCGCGTGCGCCACCGCATCCTGTTCGACGCCGGTCGATCGATCCCGTGATTTCTGGAGGCTGATGCCCGGACCAGAATGAAGGTCGGATACCTTGATGTCCGCCAGGGGATGTTCCTCGCCGGCATCGTCAGACCGTGAGGCGCGGACCGTGCGGGCCAGCGCGAATTTACCGCCAATCAACGGACTAAAACCGCCCAAGTCGCTCATGCTGGGCCTCGTCCGGGGCTTAACTATCTTTTGTTGTTGTAGAGATTCGCCATGCCCGCCAACTGCTGGCTCAGGAAACTGCTGGTCGCCGACAATTGACCGACCAGGGCGTCCATGGCGTTGAATTGCCGGCTCAGGCGCTGCTCCATTTTTTGCAGGCGCAGGTTCAGGGTTTCCCGATCGCCGCCGATACTGGTGATCCGCCGGTTGAGATTATCGATGCGGGTATCCAGAACGCCCTTGCTGGCCAGCATCGAATCCAGATAGCGGGTGAACCGATCCGCCACGCCTGGGGTCGCCGCTACGTCTTCGCTGGCCTCGGTCCCGGCGAACAGGCGGATCACGCCCGGCCGGTCGGCGTCCAGCGCCGCTTGCAGCTTGCCGCTGTCGAGCGCCAGCGTCCCATCGCGCTGCGTCGAGATGCCGACGCTGGACAGGGAACGGAAGGCCGACTCGCCGCCCACGGTCTCGCCCAACAGCCGTTGCAGTTGGGCGCTGATCGCCCGGGTTCCGGCATCGCTGCTCAACGGACCGCCCTGCTGGGTCTGGGCGTTGAAGCTGGTCAGGGATTTGATGGTTTCGAGCAGCTTGTTGTAGCCCTCGACGAAGGATTGCACCGCGCCGCTGGCGGCGGCGGAATCGCGGGCCACGTTCAGTTGCGTGGTCGTGCCGGGCTTGGCGGATTTCAGGTTGATGGTCGCGCCGGTGATGGCGCTGCTGAAGGTGTCGGTGGCGCTGGTGATGGTCAGGCCGTTGATGACGACTTCGGCGTCCTTGGCTTCCTGGGTTTGGGTCAGACCGACGCCGGGGTTGTTGCGATCATAGGCCAAATCCGCCAGTTGTCCTGAAGCTTCGTCAACGGTAATTTGCAGGCTGTTGGAAGCGCCGGTGAACGAGGAGTTGAGGGCCAGTTGGTAGACGTCGCCGTTTTTGACCACGCTGGCGGACACCCCCAGTTTCGCCTCGTTAATCTTCACGGCGATGTCGGTCAGCGAGCTGTCGGCGGCGATGGCGATTTCGCCGCCCAGGTGTTCGGTGCTGGCGGTGAAATTGCCTGCGCTGTAGCCGCCGAATTTAATGGTCAGGGTTCCGCCGCCGAAAGCGGCTTTCGCGTCGGTGACGCCGGCGGTGAAGGCCAGCGAGTGGGTCTGCGCGAGATTTTTCACCTCGATGTTGTAGTTGGCGGGTGTGGCGATGCTGCTGACGGTGGCGGTGAACAGGCTGCTGTCACCGACCGTGGCCTTGAGCGCGTCGTAGCGGCTGGCGTTGCCCATGGCCGCCAGCGAACTTTTGAACTCGGAAAGGGCGCTCTTGAGGGTGCCAATCGCCGAGAGTTCGGTCTGCAAGCGCCCTTCGCGGCGGTTGAGCCGGTTGGTGGCTGGGGCCGCCTCGGCGGCGACCAGTTGTGAGACCAGTTTGTTGATATCAATCCCCGATCCCAAGCCTGTTGAGGTGATGCCAGCCATAATGAGCCTCCTAAATTTCGGTCATGCCTTCGCGTGCAGCAATAATCCTTCCGGCGTGGCCGAGCCCTTCGCGAAGCCGTTCGCGCCCGATGTCATCAAGTGTAGCTCTTGCGCTTCCCTCTCGGTCTGTTCCTTGAAGAACGCGGCCAACGCCAGCACTTCTTCCGGCGGGATTTGGCGGATGACTTCTTCCTTTTCGACATCCATGACCTTGACCACCATTTCGCCGGATTGGTCGTCCATGCTGAACTGGAGATGGGTATGCGGCAAGTCTTGAAAATGTTGATTGAGTTCCTCGACCGCGGCGGTCAGCGCCTGGGCGTTCGGCGTGGCCGTGGTCCTCGCTGGGGTTTCGGATGCCGTGGCGCTGGCGCGGGCGGAGGGGACGCGGACGTTATCCGCGGCGTTGGCGCGGGTCTGTTCTTCGGCAGGCTCCACCGTGAGTCGAGGATTGGCATGAGTCTGGGGCAGTGACGCACTACTCGTGGCGGTGATGTTCGGCGTCATGGCGATTTCTCCTTGGGTCTCGCTCGCGCCGGGGAAGCCCGTCATGCCGGTTTTCCCGGTCCCGAATGCGGTTTGGCTCCCTCCCCCGGCGGGGAGAGCAACGCGGGGGGTCCTTGAATATGGACCGGTGGCGAACCACTGTTCCCTCGCCCTGCCCTCCCCGGAGGGGAGGGAGCCTCAGCGCCGCGGGGTTTCGCGGAGCGGTGGTCAAGCTTACCGCAGCAGTTGCAGCACGCCCTGTTGCGCCTGGTTGGCCTGGGCCAGCATGGCGATGCCGGCCTGTTGCAGGATCTGGCCGCGACTGAGTTCGGCGGTTTCCTTGGCGAAGTCGGCGTCCTGAATCCGCGCCCGGGCGTCGCTGATGTTCTCGGACGTGGTTTGCAGGTTGTTGATGGTCGAGCTGAAGCGATTTTGCACCGCGCCTAGATCGGCCCGCAGGTCGTTGATGAAGCTCAGAGCGTTGTCGAGGACGCTGATGGCGTCGTTGGAGCCACTCTGGCTGGAAATATCAATTTTACCCACGCTACTCAGATCTGAAGTGCTGCTACCCAGCCCTGAGCCGGCATCTTCGACTGAGAAAGATTTACCCGATTCGAACAGCACTCTGCCCGCCACATTTGCTTCTTCCGCACTGCCGGAGGTGATGGCTCCCGAAGTGCCAGCAGTGCCTGTTTCGTCGACCGCTGCAACACTGAGAGACGCCGTTGATCCGGTTTTACCCACCAAGGCAATATCGTAACCATCGCTATTGGTCAGGGTAATCGCATCCTTGGCGTCATTTAACGTAGCGGTAACGCCGGTCTTGCCCGCCTTGTCGTTGATCGCCGCCGCCAGCTCGGTCAGGTCGTTTGCATTACTTACGTTCACGGAGATCGTCGCGGCATCGCCGTCAGCAACCAAGTTTTGCCCATGCAATTCGAAACTGACCGCACCTGTTGCGGTAACCTTGAGTTCCGCTTCGGCTCTGGCCTGCGCGGTCACGCCGGTGTTAGCCGTCTTTCCATTTACCGCCGCCGCGATATCGCGCGCTGACTGACCAGCAGTGACATCAACGGTGTCGCTCCCCACCGAACCATTGATTGTCAGGGTTCCTGATACGACGGCATTGGTGCTGGCGGAAGCGGTTACCTGGAAAGAGGCGCTGGCTGAGTTTACCCGTTGGGCACCGATCGCCGAAGCTTGGGCATTACCGGCGCTGATCGAAATGGTCTGGTTGGCGTTGGCACCGACCTGGAACTTCTGGGCGCTGAAGGTGCCGTCCAGCAGATTTTTGCCGTTGAACGCGGTGGTGTTGGCGATGCGGTTCAGTTCCTGCTGCAACTGGCCGACTTCCTTCTGCAAAGAACTGCGGTCGGTGCCGGTGTTGGTATCGTTGGCCGACTGCACGGCCAACTCGCGCATCCGCTGCAGGATGGCGGTGGATTCCTGCAAGGCGCCTTCCGCGGTCTGCGCCAGGGAGATGCCGTCGTTGNNATCGCCACGCCGGCCACATCGTCCTTGGCGGAGTTGATGCGCAGACCCGAAGACAGGCGCTCCATTCCGGTCTTCAGGATACCGGCGCTGTTGTTCAGTTGCCGCTGGGCGTTCAGGGCCATTTGGTTGTTGTTGATGTTCAACATGATCTTTACTCCTCGACTGTTCGTAAGCCTAGGCAACCGGGAGGGTCGCCCCTGAGATCTTGGCGGGTCGTCCCGCCTTGCCCTGTACTATCGGCGGCCCACGGCGGGGCTTTAGGGGGTCGAGAAGAAATTTTTTAGGACGGATGTTTCATAAATGGTCGATAAGCCCCCAAGGTAGGGAGCGCGGTTCGAGGTGGGGTGGGCTTCCTGATGGCGTGTTATAGTGAATCGAGTGGTTATCTGGAGATCTGTGCCGTGGCGACTATTTCCGAAGCGTTCCGGGATGCGTCTGGCGATGCTGATTTGGCGACCAAGCGGGATATCCGCGAACTCGAACTGAAAATGGAAACGCGGTTCGAGCAGATCAGGGGCGAACTCACATTGATGCGCTGGATGCTGGGCATTCTGTTGGGCGGTGTCATCACCTTGATTATCAAAGCGTTCTTCCCAATTTAAACAGATTTAATCTGGATCGATCCCCAACTCGCGCAATCGTTGCACCAGATGCTCCGCCCGCTGGCGTTCCCGTTCGGCTTGCTCGCGCTCCCGCAGCGCGGCTTCCGCCGGTCCCAGCACCCGCGTCCCATCCGGTTCGAAGTACCGCAGCCAACCGTCCTCCACCCCCAGATAGAGATCCAACACCGTACTCCAGCGCCAGCCGCGTTCGTCCGGGGGGATAGCCGCATAGTGTCCTTCCGTCAACCGGAAGCCGGCGAATTCGGCGGTGATCGGGGAAAACCAGAAATACTCCGGCGTCCGAAACACGTTTTGATACAGATTCTTCTTGTCCGTGCGGTCCACCGTGGCCGTGGAGTCCGACAACAGTTCGACGATCAAATCCGGGTAGCGCCCGCCTTCTTCCCACACCACCCAGGAATTGCGGGGAATGCGGGGGGTGTCCCGCACCAGAAAAAAATCCGGGCCGCGAAATGGCCGGCGTTGCAACTGCTCGTGGGCGTAGTACACCGTCAGGTTGGCGCCGATGAAGAAATCCTGGCGCTCCCGCCAGTACCACTCCAGATGGCTGACCAGCAAAGCCAGTTGTTGATAGTGCTGGGTGCTTTCCATTTCCGGTTCGTCGCTGAGCAGTTCCCGGGCATCGGGCATCCGCTCGGCCAGTTGTTGGGCGGTGAACGCCATCGTCAAACCTCCGCGGTCGCCTGGTTCAAAATCGTGTGTTGATCATAAATATGGCTCGCTTCACGAGCGCCGCAAGCAGACCCGCATTAATCGGCTTCCCCACCCCGCCGCAACGCATCTTCCAAATTGCGGCGCGCTTCGTTGAAATCGGGCCGGAGGGCGACCGCCCGGCGGAAGCTGGCCACCGCCTCATCCCACCGTCCCAACTCCGCCTGCACCTTGCCCAGATTGTTGCAGGCCAACACATGACTGGGATTCAACTCCAGCGTGCGCTGGTAGCTGTCCGCTGCTTCTTCCAGCCGCCCCTGACCTTGCAGGGCCTTGCCCAGATTGTTTTGGTAGCTGTCCGCCCGAGGATTCTCCCGCAGCGCCTGGCGGATCAAGCGCTCGGCGGTGGCGTGATCGCCCCGCTGGGAGTAAATCACCCCCAGCAAATGCAGAGCATCGATGTAGGCCGGTTGCGCCTCGAACACCTGGCGATAAACCGTCTCCGCGTCGTCCAGACGCTTTTCGCGATGCCAGGCCGCGGCCTGCTCCAGCAGTTGTTGATAAACCAGATCCGCCGCCTGGGCTTGCCCGGCGTTGGCCTGTTGCTCGGCCAGCGCCAGGGCTTGCGCCAACTCCAGCAGCCGGTCGTTGATCCGTACCGTGAGTTGCTGGTTGCCGCGCATCAGGCTTTGCAGCAGAGCCACGGCGGCGTTGCGCGCGGTTGGGGAGGGCCGGGAGCGGTTGGAGCCACGGGAATTACGGGGTTTGTTTGGCACGAGGAGTATCCTTCGGATAGGCGGTTAGCGACTTGCCGATCAGTCTTAGGCCAATCAATCCAACTGATAGGACAAATAGAGCGCGACTTCTTTGGAACGGGCGTAATCGGTCACATCCCGCGCGCTGATCATGTGCGTCACCAACACCGGAAAGAGTTGCCGTCCATCGCCGGACAGTTGCGCCAGTCGGCGACTGAGGAAGCGGTCGATGTCGCGCTTGGACAATTGTGCCTTGCTTTCACCTACGACCAGCAGCGCGGTCTCGCCGCGCCGGGCGCGTCCCAGGATGTTCACTTCGACTTCCCGGCCTTTCTGGTCGGTCAGGTAGTCGCGGATCAGCGGCTCTTCCAACTCGATGCCGTAATCGCGACGCAGCAGGGCGGGTAAGGCGCGGTACGCCTGGTTTTCCAGAGTGTAGCCCACAGTCATGGCCAAACCCCCGAGCTGCTTGTTGGTGTCATCCAGCCGTCCCGAAAGCCGCAGGATGGATTGCTCGGTGCGTTTTTGCGCTTCGGCGAGTTCCTCCATCCGCAGGGCCAGGGTATCGACCCGCTGCTCGGTGCGTTTCTGGGCCTCGGCGAGTTCCTCCATCCGCAAGGCCAGGGTATCGACGCGCTGCTCGGTGCGTTTTTGTGCTTCGGTGAGTTCTTGTACCGAGGATCTCAGTTCCGTGAATTCGACCTTGGTGACGGTGTTTTGCAAGTCCTCGTAGATCGCGCCCAACACGGAGGCCAGCTTGCGAGCCGCCTCATCACCAATGATTGAAATAAATTCTTCGTAAATTTTGAAGGTATTAATCACTCATACTGCCCTCGAAGGCGATTTTCAGGAATCACGACTACTCACTCAGTTCAATCCGGCAGCAGCGCCTTCAGCCATTCAGCCATTCATCGAGATGTTGGTCGGGTATTGATCGAATGGCGCGGCGTTATGGACTTCAGCAACATCAATATATAGTTTTTTCATAGCCTTTATCTTAATGATTCGCGGACAATATGTTCGATATGCGCAATAGCGTTGTCTGGCAGCCGGCCTCATCCGCAATAACCTCGAAATTTGTTCACTGTACTCGAGATGTAACCGTTCACCCCCCACCCCAGCCCTCCCCCGCAAGGGGGGAGGGAGTCTTGCGGAACAACGAGTGACTGGCTCCCCCTCCCCTNNTGGGGGTCTGAACGCTTACCTCGAGATATTGTCAAAAAACGCAAAGCTTGCTTAAGAAAATCGAATTTTTGGAATCTCTCTCGTAGATTTTACGCCGCTTCATGATTTTGCTGTTTAACCACAACTCGGGGGAATAAGCCAGCCGTTGTGGCCATATCCATCAGCGCATCAAGCGTGAAAAGATTGATCTTGCCACGCATCAAATCTGCAATGCGGGGTTGGGTGACGCCAAAGAATTGGCTAGCCTCTTGTTGTGTCATACCCTGCTGCGTGATGATCTTTTCGAGTTCCATCATCAATGTAGATCGTGCTTTCATATTGGCCGCCTGTTGGGGGGTATCTTCAATCGCATCCCATACGCTGCTATAAGTGGTTAGATTCATGGAGATTCTCTCATTAATTCCTGATAACGCTTGCGGGTTAGACTAATTTCCTTGTTAGGGGTTCGCTGTGTTTTTTTCTCAAAGCAATGGAGTACGTACACGGCATCCGGAAACTTTGCCAGGTAGATAACCCGAAAGATGCCTGCTCGATCCCGAATGCGAATCTCTTTAACACCTTCACCAATCGATGGCATTGACTTCCAATCTGAAGGCTCTTGTCCATTTTGCACTTTGTCGAGTTGATAACCCGCTTCTCGTCGGGCATCAGTCGGAAACTGCCGCAGGTCATCGAGTGCGCTTCCGCGAAAGAGAACCGGTTTCATTACTTGCTCTTAATCAGAACTAACGGAACACAAGCGTCTCAATCCGGCAACAACGCCTTCAGCCATTCATCGAGATGTTGGTCCAGCATCCAATTGGACAACACCCACTCCCGGAGTTGTTCCCCAGCGACGCGGGTCGCATCCAGGTCGTGAACGTGGGCGCGGATGGCGTCGATCCAGGCTTTGGGGTTATTGGGAACGCGGGTCACCGGAGCGTTCCGGTACGGCAGGATGTCGGTGGCGATGACCGGGTAACCGACCGCGCCGTATTCCAGCAGGCGCAAGTTGCTCTTGGCGGTGTTGAAGCGGTTGAGTTCGAGGGGCGCGATGGCCAGGTCGAGATCGAGCGCCGCCAGCGCCGCCGGATACTCCGCGAAATGAACCGCGTTATGCGCTTCGGCGACATGATAACGGAGTTTGGGGGGGCACATCCCCATGAAAATCCAGTCCACTTCGTTGGCGGTGGCCTCGACCACCGGCAGGATGAATTCCAGATCGCCCTGGTGTTGTTGCGCGCCGGCCCAGCCGACCCGAAGCTTGCGCCGCTCGTTCCTTGGGGGTTGCAGCTCGCCCCAGCGGGAGCGCTCCAGGGTGTTCGGCATCACCCGAATGTCGTCCACCATGCCGCGCATCGCCTCGGCGATGGGTTCGGTGGTCACGATGGCCCGATGGCAGAGCGATGCCGCTTTGCGCACCCGGGCCTTGGTGTCCTTGCCGAAATGCTTGCGCGCCGCGCTTTTTTGGGGAACGGAAAAGACGATGTCGTCCTGGCCGAAGACCCGGAAGAGATCGGGCAGCAGCTCCGCATAGTGCTGCAAGTCGTCCAGATGGAAGTCCGAAAAGGCGTTTTGCAGGAAGAAGACCGTGGGTTTGGCCCTGATCAGTTCGGATACATACGGCAGGAAGCGTTTGTCGCTGGTTAACGCCGGCAAGAGAAAGCTGCAAATCCGCCTGCTGTCGGTCAGTTCCTTGAGGGGACCGATCATGCGGTATTGCCCGACGCCCATTTCATCCGGTGGATGGGCGACAATCCGCGGCAAGGGTTCCAATTCGGGATGCCAGGGCACGTCGAAATCGCCGTCGATCATCCATTCACGCTGACGCAAGCTGAGATGGCGGTTGTAGGCGGGATCGTTGCCCAGGCGGGATCGCCATTTTTTGATAAAGGCTTTGCGCGAATGCAAATTTTTCTTTTCACGGTTAGCATCATGCTCCTGCTTAAGACTGCTGTTACCATGATGAATCAGCGTGACAAAAGGGGTCCAAACTATTCGATAGTTACGTTCCGAAATTTTCAGGCAAAGATCAATATCATTGTAGAGAATAGAAAAATCATTTTCATCCAAACCACCGACCTCGAGAAATAGCTCTTTGCGAACCAGCATACAAGCGGCGGTCACTGCCGAGAAATTCTGAGTTAGTTGGGCGCGACCCATATAACCAGAATCATTGATTAGCGAGCCGATGCCAATATGCTCTGCAATGCCACCAAGACCAATAATCACACCCGCATGTTGTACTCTTTGGTCAGCATAGACCAAGCGACAGCCAACTGCGCCCACCTCTTGGCGCAAGCCAATAGACACCATGCGTTCTAGCCAGGTTTCCTGCACAACAACAGCGTCGTTGTTCAACAGTACCAGAAATTCACCCTTGGCCTGCTGGACTGCAAAATTATTAATTGCTGAATAGTTGTAATTTTGTGTATAGCGCAGAACTTTGATTCTTTCGTCGTGAGCCGTTAGCTGTTCTAAGTAGGCTAATGTTGCCGGATCGGTACTGTTATTATCTACGATAATCACTTCATAATTAGAGTAACTCGTTTTATCCAGCAGGCTTTTAACACAAGGCTGGAGTAAATCGAGACGATCTTTAGTAGGAATGATGATTGAAACCAGCGGATGGATGGTCAGTGCATAATCCACGAAAAAGGTGGCGGGTAAGTAGCCATCATTGACGTTGGCGATCAGACCACTACGCTGAAGATGTCCTTCCAGTAACGGCTTGGCGATTAGTGCCCACTCCTCGGAAGCGCCATCCGCGGTTTCAGGCAGAGCTATTGCGAGTTCGTCAATATGTCCAAGGGCGGAAATTCCGCCAGATTCAATGGCTCGCAACGCCGCATCAAAAGCAAAAGCCCGGGGCATGGCGGCAAGGTAAAGATTGAGCACCGGCCATAGCGTCCGGTGGGTCAGAACAGCCTGACCCACATAGGCCGAGCTGTACAGCAACTCTAGGTTAGCATCTGGTTTCAGATGTGGATCAGTCGTTTGACCCACTTTATTAATACGTTCTTCATCGAAATAGATACAGCGCCAATCAGGATGCTGGGTGCTGATGGCTAATACCAGCGATACGAATGTTGGTTCAAACCGGATGCCTGGCGAACAAACCATAAACCAATTAACTGGGGATAACGCGACCGCCTGATTCAAGGCCGATGGTAACTCTTCAGCGGCATTAATTTGCACCCAAGCGAGTTTCGGCTCCGTCTCAAATAGCGGATTAGGACAAGCATCGGGGGAAAACACGGTTAACCACCAGCCCGCCGAACCTTGGGCGGCCAGGGTATCGATAGTGTCGGCGATGGCGTTGTTATCGTCAGCAGCAGCGACTATCAGTAAATGGACACCCGCGCCAGTTTCAAGGAAGGGGGCTACTTGTTCGGCTAGACGGGCTACTGCTGATGCGGACCAGCGGTGGTGGTCGCGCCAAGTAGCGTATGAGCTTTCTGGCGCAACAGACGTATAATTATCCTGAATTTGCTCCAGCATCTCACAGGATGTACGAATTGAATTAATAGTTAATGAATAATATTTTTTTTCATGACCACATAGAATATTCTTTGAAAGAATATAAATTTTTTCTTCAATACTTTTCCTTATGTTTTCAATAGTTGGAGTAGATATATTGCTGCCATGCCAGCGATAAGCCCATGTAGATTTATTGAGATAACCCCATTTAAAATTTTGTGCTAAATTCATCCACATATCATAATCGGACAAAGAAGGTACACGAGCATCTTGCACTATATCTTCAATTTTAATTCGACCTAATCTAATTAATGAAGCACCACCAGGTATAAAATTACCCAAAACGAGTTGTTCGTATACACACTGCGGGTTGAAGCTACAAAGCTTTTTAAATTGAGGAACAATTTTATATTTCTCCATTCCTTTATAGATTTTATTACCAGAATCAATAAGTTCAAAATCAGTAATTAAAACATCAATATCCGTATTTTCAAGCATGTATTTAACACGATCATATATACCTGTAGCTGGAATAACATCATCAGATGCATGTGGAGCCACAAAAGAACCTCGCACAAATGTCAGTGCATCATTAAAAGTAGATACTATACCTTTATTATGTTGATGTTCTAAAAATCTAACTTTATCTGGGTTTTTTTTAAAAAGGTATCTTGCAATCTGCGGAGTTCTATCTTGACTTTTATCATCAATAATGATCAGCTCTATATTTGGGTAAGTCTGATTTAAAACTGAACTAATGGCTTCTTCGATATAAGACTCATGATTATAAGCTGGCATAAGGACGCTCACTAAAGGTAAAATTTCTTGGTTACTCATATCAAGATCCTCATATCAATTCCTAATTAACTAAATAGCAGCTAGAATTCTGGAACACAATGAGCAGTATAGATTAATCGTTCCTTTTAAACTTCACGCAATATTGCTATAATCCGTCCCTGCTGTTCTCGGCTCAACTGCGGCCCCATCGGCAAACTTAACACCTCGCGGTGAATGGTCTCGGTAATCGGAAACGCCCCTACCCCGAATCCCAACTCCGCATAGGCCGGCTGCAAGTGCGGTGGAATCGGATAATGAATCATCGTGCCGATCCCGGCTTGCTGAAGCCGTTGCTGGAGTTCATCCCGGCGCGGATGACGCACTACGAACAGGTGCCACACCGGTTCGGCCCACTCCGGCACGAACGGCAAGCCCAGTTCACTCCCCGCCAACTCGTCCCGATAACGCGCCGCTACCTCCTGCCGCCGGGCGTTCCATTGGTCCAGAATCGGTAATTTGGCTCGCAGTAGCGCCGCTTGCAACTCGTCTAATCGCGAATTGAAGCCCTTGACCTCGTTGTGGTACTTCACCCGCGAACCGTAATTGCGCAACACTCGCACCCGGTCGGCTAGTTCGGCGTCATTTGTGACCACCGCCCCGCCGTCGCCCAGCGCGCCCAGATTCTTGCCCGGATAGAAGCTAAACCCAGCGGCATCGCCCAACCCGCCGACCCTTCGACCCTTGTAACGTGCCCCATGCGCCTGCGCCGCGTCCTCGATCACTTTCAAGCCATGCCGGTCGGCGAGGGCGTTGATCGGGTCCATCTCCGCCGGCTGCCCGTACAGATGCACCGGCAAAATAGCCTTGGTTGCCGGGGTGATCGCCGCTTCGATCAAGGTTGGATCGAGATTATAGGTCCGGGCGTCCGGTTCGACCGGAACCGGTTTAGCCCCGGCGTAACTGACCGCCAGCCAGGTCGCAATATAGGTATTGGCTGGCACGATCACCTCATCGCCGGGGCCGATGTCATAAGCGCGCAGAATCAGATGCAGTGCCTCCAGACCGTTGCCCACCCCGACGCAATGTTCCGCTTCGCAGTAGGCGGCAAATTCCCGCTCGAAGGCTTCGACTTCTTTTCCGAGAATAAACCAGCCAGAGTTCAGCACCCGGTCATAGGCGGCGTCCAATTCCGGGTAAAGCTCCCGATGCGGCGCTTTCAGATCCAGGAAGGGTACAGGGGGCTGTAGGTGGGCGTGGAGCGCGGAAGCGCGCGTATTCATCGGCGCGGTTGATACGCACACCTGACTGTAAACCGCTTCGGGCTGGATAGCACATGGGGATACCGCCAAAAAACGCCGGTCGGAGGTGATCACGCGAGCATCCAGCACCCGGGCGGACAACTCGACCAGATAATCTTCTAAATCCATCTGCGCCAGAGGATGGGCAAAATCCACTGCGCCGGGCGTTTTGATCACCCGCAAATAGTTTCTAAGCCGCAAGTAATGGGGTAAGGCTTGGGGATATTGCTTCTTGAGGACATATTCCACATTGTGTAACTGGCAGGACGCGATGAATGCCAGCCGGTTCTCGATTAGATAAACGATCAAATCGGCGAATAAATCGCCTTTGCCGGCGCGATTCGCGACGACATCAATAATAAAATTATTATCGAGAAAATACATGGCTTATAGCAACCGCTCCCATAGATCAGCGAGTGAATTCACATCTTCCAAGCCGAAGTGCTGGCGAAACACTTCCCGGCCTTCAATCACTTCGGGAATGGGATCTTCTTGCGCTGTTTTTTCCTGATACCGTTCCACAATCGCGATTCCTCGTAATTCCTTATAATCGCGCTGCATCAATTCCTGGCAGTTCAGCTCGACTGACACCGTGACCATATCATCCCGAATGTCATCAAATCCCGGCAAATCCGGGATAAACCAACCATTTTGTAGGCGAACCATTTGAGTATTCATGCTTTAAACTCCATCCTTTAATGCCGCCAGAAAGTCTGGATAGTCGCGAATATAATCGATTTCATCATAATGTTCGGATGCTAGAACCATACATACAGAACCAGAAGAAAAGTTGTCCAGATAGCGCCACATCATTGGACAAACATAAAGTCCATAATAAGACCGGTTTAAATGAAATCGGTGTTGCCGATCTCCGTCATTTAACACCACATCAAAACTCCCCGACATAGCGACAACAAATTGATGTAGTGTCTTATGTGCATGTGCTCCACGATCAGATCCACCTGGAACATCATAGAGATAGTAAACCCGCTTAATTTCAAAGGGAATATGACCCATACTTTCAATAAACGTCAGGTTACCACGGGGATCATTAATCTTAGGGAGTTCGATTAGCTTACAATCGGAGATAGGCATGTTAGATCCTTATTGAGTTAATTCCAGCTCATAAAACTCATGAACAGTACCGCCACCGCCGAACTCAGATTTAAAACGATACAAGCCTTCATTCAGTTTCAACCCGTTCTGTTCATTATTAATTCCAAAATCGAACCAGCGAACTTTCTCATTTACAGCATGTGCAATACAGTATTCAAATACTGCATCCAGCGCACAAACGGCATAACCCTTTTCACTGGAGGCGATATATTGCGCATGATGTACAACTGGAGTCCTAAACAATACAACCCCAGCTTCAATCCGGTCATCAATCAAGCCAACGATGAAACCGATATTTTCTGGAAAACGATCCGCTAATAAACGGATTTCTTCAAGAGTATGAACAGGTTGAACAGCGTACTTACGTCTCAGATTCTCTTCAACAACCTGCCATAGACAACCAGCAAAATTACTCCCCTCCAGAACAGCAATTCCCGCTTTAATCGCCTTTTTGTAACCACGCCGTCGCCGCTCACTCACCGGCAATCGCGCCGCTAAATCAATTGAACAACTCAAATCAACACGATATCGTGTGGCATTTAAACGAAACAGTGCATAAAGGTCATCTTGAGTAGGCATTCGATGATAGATAAATGGAATAACCTTGTAGCACAGCCGGCTAAACCCAGCAGCCTGATAATAGCAAATAGTGGCTTGGAACGCTTCGATCATGATTTCACCACGGAGCGCCCCTTGATGCAAAAAACCGCCGTAGGAAATGCCGGGGTGAGAGATCACTATGCCAGGCTCAACAGGATCCTGGGCTGCTGGCAACAGCCCCAACCACTTTCCACACTCATCCTCCACGACCAATGATTGGTCTACAAACCGATCACCATGATAGGAGAGAAAGCGCCGGCAATGTAGAAATGTCCATGCATGAGATTTTTGGCAAAAGTCATCCCATTTTGAAGCATCTTCCGGCTGAAAGCGACGGACTCTCATTATCTATCCAAAAGCATTGCCAAACCAAAACCTTGCTCACCGAAATTATTGCCATTGTAAAAACAATAAATCCGCTTGCCAATCGATATAACTGCTGAATACATAATGCCATCCGAATCAAATTCACCCGGTGAAACATCCAGCCCCATCTGATCATCTTTACGGACCCAGTGAATCCCCTCCTTCGATTCCGCATAGCCGAGACGATAGGCAGCAAAGGAACGGCGGCGAATCGAATAAAAAAGCTGATAATCGTTGGCGCCACGCTTGATCACCCAAGGACGTCCAAAACCATGCTCATCAGCGCCGGTAATCGCCATGGCTATTTGACCCGTGGGTTGCCAATAGATACCGTCTGGTGATTCCTGATAACGCAAATCGTAAACCGGCATTGGTTTGCCATCGATCGCCGTCCATTCGCTACCGGCCACATACCACAGCTTGAACATGCCCTCATCACACATTACAAAAGGGCCACACCTAAAGTAAAGCTCTTCATCGGTGCGATCCAAGATTGGGGTGCGACTGTGGCGCCGAAAGGTTATTCCTCCATCACGGCTGATCGCCAAGCCAGTGAATATGCGGTAGCGGATATGGGCACAGAGTTCAAAACCAACATAATATAGATACAAAGTTCCCGGTTCAGGCTCAACCAGGCTGGTGACCATCAACCCATTGTCATCAAAGGCGCCGGGAACCCCGATATCCAGCAACGGCACGGTAGATACTTGCAATATCCGGGTTGGATCAGCGGCAGCGAGGTCAACATAACCCGGACGGCCACGGCCTTGTTCATCGAGACATGTCACAAATACCCGAATCACTTTATCATTAAGCTGGAATGGTGTAGGCACAGCCGCGTGGGTTTTCGCCCAAGCGTTTTGACAGTCAGGTTTCCATACCACCCCCAGTTTTTTCCAGCGCATGTCAATCCTCCGGGAGTTTAAAAAAGCGTCGGGCAGTCACTTTTGCTGGATCCGGCTGAACACCCTTGAATAGAGTATTCGGTGTAGTATTGCGCACAATGGTCACGCCCAACCCAACCCAGTTGTCCTCACCAATGGCAACATTATTAGCCACCGTCGCATTTACACCCATGAACGTGTTTTTTCCAACATTGCAGAAACCCGAAACAACGACATGCGAAGAAATAAAACAATTGTCCTGAATAATTGTATGGTGGCCAATATGGTTGCCGCTCCACAACACAACATTGTTACCTATTTGTACAAAAGGTTGAACGGTATTGTCCTCGAAAATAAAACAGTGTTCGCCGAGCTTAACGTTATGCCAGATAAAAGCGCGGCTACTGATATAACTAGCCGGTCGATAACCTTTAGCTTTTGCGCTATTGTAAAGCCTCGTGCGCAAGCCATTAAGTTGATTATAAACTAATGCCGCATAAAACTCCACTTCGCTTGAGGAAAAGTTTTCTTCAATAGTTTCAAAAGAAACTATTGGAAGATTAAATAATGATGCTCTTTTCCGGTAGGCGGATTCAACGCTGAATCCCACCACTTCATATTTGGAATCATGAGTAAAATACTCATAAGCGATTTCCGCGAAAGCACTATCGCCTAGAATAACTAACTTTTTAGTCTTCTGCATAAGTTCTCTCCTAATTCTAAGGACGAGCAATTAAAATATCTTCGCGGCGATTTGCCATCGGTAATTTCTCATCTTGCGGCAACCAGTACGCATCATAACCTTGATTGCGTACTCTCATAATTAAGCCAAGGATCACTGCATCGTCAATTTTATCTTCCTCAATCTGGAGAAAATCAACTTTTGGAATTTCATTTTTTCCTGTAAAAGCTTGATGAAAATGAATGCCATTTTGACTTGAAAAAAAACGTTTACGCTTAGAGATATTGGGAATGTCACCAATCAACATTGAACCACCTTCCGCTAATAACTCCAGCGAACGATCAATAAACCGGAAAAAACCAGCTTCTACAAAAATATAATGAAGCACACTGTAACAGAGAATAATATCAATTTTGCCTTTCCAAGAATCTAGTTGTGGATAGCAATCGGGATAAAAGCCAATGATTTTTTTAATACCTTCCTTATCAGGCAAATGATCTAGCATTTCTTTTGAATCTAAAAGAATAAGGAAGTGATTTTGTTGCTGGCATAGATCGATCAACATCTTTGGAAGATGGCTACAACCAGGTCCGATATCAAGGACACACTTCCTATTTCGAGATAAATCGGGAAGCTTACTCAGAATATCTTTAAATATTATCTCTTCTTTATTTTCTCTATAAGAATCCGGAAAGCCTATTTTTTCATAAATACTCAGGCTAGAGTCTTTCGCCATTGACCGGAAATCTTCAAAAGAGAGATTGCTGAATTTTCTAGTCATTTGGTTTTTTTAGTCCTTTGCATCAGGATTGATACTATTTGATAGTACTTCAGTTTATCAGAGTAATTCCTTCTGTAAATTTTTCTCTGATAGCGATGGTTTGCGGCGTGGACTAGAGCATCGGCTTTATCCAACTTTTATTGATCCTACTGAAAGAAATGGATTGTACTCGCCCAACCTGTAGCCCGGACCACACGGAAATTTACAGAAGGATATTTTTGGACGTATCATAATTAAGCGGACACCGCTGCGTTCTACACGAAGCGGTCATAAACTTTCCACCTTGGCCGCATAGCCGTGGGCTTCAATCCCCAGTCTCTTAACCGGTTCCAGTTGTGAATTTCCTTGAACAGAGAAATTGTTGCAATCACCACAGTAAACCCCTGAGCAGCGATCACTCGGCATAGATGTGCGTATTGCATTGCCAGAACGAGCCACCCTTATCGCCCATAATTTTTGGCATTGACCGCTACTGCGCCGAACACTTCTCGCAGTTAATCGCCGTCCAGCATCACTACTGTCGAACCTCGCGCCCGGAGGCGCCCAACCAATTCAGCAACCAAGGTCGATTTCCCGCACCCGACAACCCAGTGATCCAGATGACACAACCCAACATCAAGCAGACTCCGGTATTTTTGCAAAGCTCAGCAAGTTGCTGATGGCCGCCATCAGTTCGATGGTAACAACTTCTACAGTGGGTGTTTCTGGCCGGTTCTCGCCCTCGATCATGGGGTTCGGTCGGAGATGGTTTCTTTACTAATCTGGATTCCGAGCCCCACGTCCAAAATGACAGTTTTCATAGTGGTTGGCTCTTAATCCAGTAAGCCTGCGCCGCTGTCCCCTGATGGGCCGACAACCGATGCTTGGCGCGAGGTGTAATCTACGAAATGATTAGCACATCGCGGGCCAGAATTAAAAACTTCATGAAATATGAATGGATTTTCCCAAATTTTCGCCTCAACCTCGGGCGAGCGTCGAAATATCGACGCGACGGTAATCCGACGGGTAGCAGCGTGTTTGATTGTAAGCGCGTATTTTCCCTCACCTCAGAAAGCACGGGCGAAGTCGCCTCTCGTGTTCGGAGGCGTTCGCAGCGAGTTGATGGCCAGCCGGCCACATGAACGGATGGCACCGAGTGATCGAGGAAGGAAGATCGGCGGTGACTTTGGCCTGACACAGCGTGAATTGGGCGACTGATTGTCCCGCGGTGCGCGGCGGGCGACTCCAGGGATGACCCGGTTGTTACGACTGCGCGTCGGGATCAACACCCAGCACGCGCAAGCGTTGGGCTAACAGCGCCACCCGCGCTCGCTCCCGTTCGACCGAACGTTCGGCTTGCTCGGCCCGCTGGCGCTCCCGTTCGGCGNNCGATAGAACAGCGTTCATGATGGCGCCCTCCTCGACCGGGCGATGCCCGGCGCTTTGTTGCGTTGAGTTTCCCAGCACCCCGAAGGCTGCGGACCGGCCCCAGGCGATCGATGGTCCGGCATCCATCACCGGCGGGGCAACGATCGCTTCCAGCACCACGGCCGGCCCCAGATCCGCCAGGATGTTACCGGCCGATCCTTTAGCGCACTCGTTCCGGCGCGAACGACGCTCAAACCCTTACTTTCTACGACTGCGCGTCGGGATCGACACCCAGCGCGCGCAAGCGTTGGGCTAACAGCGCCACCCGCGCTCGCTCCTGTTCGACCGAGCGTTCGGCTTGTTCGGCGCGCTGGCGCTCCCGTTCGGCGAGCTGGTGCTCCCGTTCGGCGCGCTGGCGTTCCCGGTCGGCGCGCTGGCGTTCCTGGTCGGCGCGCTGGCGCTCCTGCTGTAGCCGCGGCAGGACGAAGCCGGCGTACACCGCATCCTCGATCAGCGTTTCGAACCGGGGTTGCCGGTCCAGATCGCGCAGGCGCCACTGAAACCCCGGTAACACCGCCGACCGGACGATCCCCTCCGGCCCCTCCGGCAGCGGTTCGTACACCCCTCGGGCGTTCAACCGGTAAAACCCCCGCAGCCGGGGTTCGTGGTGCAGCAGGTAGTATTCCCGAACCCCGCCGGCCGCGTACTCGGCCTTCTTCACCACCGTGTCCCGTTCCTCCATCGCCCGCGACGAGGTGGACACCCCTTCGATGCACAGGTCGAAAATCCCCCGGTAGCTCTGTACCGGTCCCGCCAGGCGCACCGGGTTGTCGTGGCGCACCACCCCGTAATCCGGGCGACGAATCACGACCTTCTGGGGCAGCACCAGGCGAAAGCCCATCTCCAGCGCCACCCGGTCGGCGATCGGATGCGTCTGGAGAAATTCCGCCAGCAGCCGGATCAACCAGTCGAAAACCCGAAAGGTCAGATAATCCGACACGCCCTTTTCCTCCAGCACGCCAGCGTTCCACTCGTACGTCACGTCGTGGCCGAGATAATAATCTCGCCAATACTCCGCCTCGGCGACCGCCATCCCGTCATGGGATCGCTCCGGAGCCACCGGCAATGCCGACGGCGATAGAACAGCGTTCATGATTTCAACCTCCACAACGCGATACGCAGAAACTGTCCAATCAGAGTGTAAAGTGATGCAACGACGAAATGATCAGTTCCCACAGCTTCTTTCGATTCCTTGCCAATAGGCCTCCCATTCATGGTTAGCCTGGTTCAGGCGGAGCGCCACAACATCGTCTTCTGGTGCCGTTCCGCCAGAGCGGCCCAATCACCTCGATCAAACTGAAAATTGTATGCCAATATAGTTTTTGCGTGCCGGGTCCGCATGGTTCAATGTCCGACGTCCGTTCCGAAAATTTCCTCCAGACTTCCCGCATCCAACACCCGCTCGCTCCACGTCTCCAACTGCTCCAGCGCCGCCTCCTGTAACCTCGCTTCCGCCCAAGGCGGCAATTCGCCGAAGCGCCGGGTTAACAACCGCCGCAACACCCGGGCTTCACCCTGCTGCAAGCCCTTCCTGATACCGATGCGCTCAACACTCGTGACGTACTGCATCACCCGCTTCTCCTCATACTGTTGCAACTCCGCCCATAGCCGATCTTCGCCGATCTTCTTCAGCTTCCGGCAATTGCATCACCCAGTCCAGAAACCGGAACAGTTCCAACACCTCCTGACGCGCCCAACCCCGTTCGTACAAGCCCTGTACCACAACCGCCACTTCCACCGATAGCGCGCCCCGGAATCCTTCGCGGTTTCCTGAGCCTTCAAATGCGCCAGCGTCACGACGGCGAACGGATTCCGCTGCGCCTCCAACTCCGCTTCCCGCTCTCGGTAGTCCAGCAACTTGACGACGGGATAACGCAATCGCACTTCGCACCCCCATAACGCCCGCCGGTACCGCGTGAGCCGCCAGCGCCGCCGCTGAAGCGACATGTTCGGATTTCAGGACTCCCACTCCGGCAGTCGACACTGAGATCAAACCGGCTGATTCCCCTTCAACAAACCGGCTATCGCTGGCAGCGCGGACAATAGTACGTCGCCCGCTGGCCGACCCGGCAATGCTGGATGGGCTCACCGCAGACGGTACAGGACAGCAAGCGTCGGTCGTAGACGCGCAGGGCTTGCTGAAAATATCCCGGCTCACCCTCGCCGCCGACGAAATCCCGCAGAGTGGTACCACCCTGACGAATGGCTTCGCTCAGGATATCCCGAATGGCTGTCGCCAACCGCTCGTATTCGTTCAGCGTCACCTGGCCTGCCGGCCGCAGTGGATGGATGCCCGCCGCAAACAGCGATTCGCTGGCGTAAATGTTGCCAACGCCCACCACGACGTGGTGATCCATGATGAACGGCTTGACGGCCAGGGTACGCCCTCGCGCCCGTCGGTGGAGATCAGCGCCGGAGAACGCATCATCGAGCGGCTCCGGTCCGAGCGCCGCAAGCAGTGGATGTTGTTCCGGCGGTTCGGTAGTCCACAACAAAGCCCCGAACCGGCGCGGGTCGTTAAATCGCAGGCATTGCCCGTTGGTCAGCACCAGATCCACATGATCGTGTTTCTGGAGCGACGTGGCGACCGGCAAGATTCGCAACCGGCCGGTCATGCCCAGATGGAGAATCACAATCCCGGTTTCGGCACGTAACAGCAGATACTTGGCGCGTCGCTCGACCCGCCGAACGGTTTGCCCCGGCAACTGAACCGCCAAGTCTTCCGGCACGAGCCAACGCAGCCGGGGTTGCCGGATCACGACCTGGGCGATGGTCTGTCCGAGCAGATGCGGCGCGATGCCGCAACGGACGGTTTCGACTTCCGGCAGTTCGGGCATCACTCGTCACTCGGATGGGTCGGCACCAGAGATTCGATGGGCGGGACCAGAAAGCTGCCCGAGGCGCTGGTCAACAGAGGGTAGACGTCGTCGGCGCACAGAAAAATTGTCGCGCCGATCCGCAAATAGCGCCGGGCTTCAGTCGGGTCAATATCACCAAACCGGATCTCCTGCTCGTTTAACCATAATCGCAGTCGGGGAGGATCAAGATGCAGGCGCATCAGATCCACTTCGGCGACTGTGTACCGCCGCGGGCAACGCATGTCGGCCAGATGCAGTATCGGATTGATCAACACTGGATTGACCGGCCCAGTCTCTGGCACCATCATCCACCAGCGACCATCGCGCCGAGTAAAAGCCAGCGGTTCCTGATCGGGCCGCTCGACCGCGATCCGCTCGATTCGCGCCGGAGCTAACTCCAGCAATGGCGAGATGGGTATCGGCCGCCTCTGACTCGGTTCGAGCAGCGCCAAAGTCACCAGTCCACCCGCCAGACTCAGCAATCCCAGATTAAGCCAGCGCCGCCGCGCGATTGCGTCCATGGTCAGCGCCGTCGCCGCTGGAGCCAAATTAGCCAGCCGCTGGCTAGCAACATCCCCGGCAATCCGATCAGGAACACCGCCGCCAACAGCGCCAGCATCCCTTCTGACAATTGTAGATGTGGATCGGGCGCCGTCCTGGGGGGAATCGCAATCAACGCTTCATCTCCAAGCAGCCAATTGACGATGTTCAAACCCAATTCCATGTTGGCGCCATTGCCCAGATAGGTATTCGAGAGAAAATCGCCATCGCCGATCACCACTACCCGTTGCTGAGATCCAGCGCGCGGATCATCAGCGTCGGGAGATTCAACTGGATAAGGGCGGAACAGCGCCAAGCCCACGGTCAGCGGACCGGACGGTTCGGCGCGGTCGGGATCAAACCGCAACGGTACGTCAATCGGTCCGGTTTCCGTCCAACTCCGGGGTTGGCTTTCCAGCAGAACCGTCGCCGTCCAAGAAGCCGGCGGTCGAACCTCGAGCGCCGCCACTTGTGGCAGCAGCGCGGGCGCGCGCAGGGATTCGGTAATCGGATGTGGACCATAATCGGCGATGGGAATGAAGGTGGGGTTGCGGATGCCGAGTCGCTGTGCGTCCGGGTCCACCACCACCCCAGGTCGCGCCGTGACGCCCAGCGTCGCCGCCAGGCGGTGCAGGCCAGCGGACTCGCCAGGTTCCAGCAGCCACAGCAGATGGCCGCCGCGCTCCAGGAACTTCAGAATTACCTCGATCACGTTCGGAGACACCGGCGTGCGCGGTCCGGCGATCACTAGCGCGGCGGCGGGAGGAATTTGTGTTTCCACCGTCAGATCGAGCGGACGCGCCAGGATGCCAGTCTTGGCCAACTCCCGACCGAATGTACCCAGATCGTGATTGGCGGTTCCCAGCGGTTTGCGTTCGCCGTGGCCATCGAGAAACAGCAGCACGTGCTCCGTTTGGCGGCTCAGACGTTGCAGCGCGTGAGTCAAGGACTGTTCGCCGAGGTGCTGGATCTTCGCGCCACGACCGCGATATTCCAGATACAGTTCGCCATCGCGGGTGATCTCCAGTTCGCGCACCCGATCCGGCAGTAGATCGGGGTTGACGAAGCCCAAGGTCAAATCGGGCTTGTGGCGCTGATAACGGCCCACCAACCGGGTGATGCCATCGCGCAGGGCCGGATTATCGCGAGCGTAGGCGGTCACGCGCACCGGACCGTCCAGACCGGCCAACACGGTTCGGCTGGCTTCGGACAGGGTGTTGCGCCTACCGGCGCTCCAGTCGAACTGAACCCCGTGGCGAGTGCTCGCCCAGGCCAGCAAGCCGATGATTAAGCCGAACAGCAGGTAAAACAGTAGATCCTGCAACCATAGGCGCCGGCGAATGGAACGATCGAGCCACATCCCTCAGCCCCGCAACCGGATATTGTCCAGCCGGCGGATTGCCAAACCCAGAAACGCCGCGCTAAATAGTAAATAGTAGGCCACATCCGTGCTGTGAATCAGCCCCTGCAGCAAGGCGTCGAGATGTCGCGGCAACGAAAGATAGTGGAATACCGGGCTGACCGACCCCTGGCCGGCGCTGGCCATATCCACGATCCAGAAGGCCAGTAGCAACCCAAAAGTCGCGGCCGCAGCCACGGCCGGTTGCACGGTCAGGGTTGACAAATACAGACCCGCGGCGGCGAAACTGGCGGCGAGCAGGCTCAGCCCCAGCAAGCCAGCCCCCAGCTTGCCGAAATCGAGCGTTGCCCCAGCAGCCAGGGACGAGGGCATCAGCGCGATCAGCGCCACTGCTCCCAAAAGAAATGTCAAGACCCCCAAATACTTGCCGAGCACGATTTCGGTCGGAGTCACCGGCGCCGAGAGCAGCAGATCGAGCGTCCCAACCCGGCGCTCCTCACTGAACAGGCGCATGGTCACCAGGGGGGTCAACAATAGCAACGCCCAGGCGGCGACTCGCAACAAGGGCGCAATGACCAGATCGGTTACGCCGGGCGTGGGGTCCAGTCCGACCAGCCGCCCCTCCAAACTCCGGAATTCATCGATCAGGAGCAGGAAGATCCACGCCAGCAACCCTTGCGTCATCGCCAACAGGGTCCAGGCCAGCGGCGACAAAAAAAGTCCCCGCAATTCGCGGGTGGCGATGGTGAGGATCATCGCTCTCCCTTTCGTTCCAACGCCAGTTCGATAAAAATCGACTCCAAGTCCGCGTGTTCCGGAGTTAATTCCCACAACTCCCAGCCTCCGATTCGCGCCTTTTCGAGCACCGACTGGGTTGGCGCGGCGCCGATGGCGTGGTGTAGCCGAAATCGGCCACGACCGAGATCTTCGACCTGCTCGACCGCTGGCAACGCTCGTAGCAGGGCGAGTGGAGGTGGCGCCTTCAGACCGACTCGCAAGCGGGTGGACTGCCGGCGCTGTTCCAACTCATCCAAAACACCGGCATACACCAGCCGGCCGTCGCGCATGATTTGCACGTGCGTGCAGGTCGCCTGGACTTCCGACAACAGGTGAGTGGACAGAATTACGCCGTGGTCCTGTCCCAACTCTCGGATCAGGTCGCGGATCTCGCGAAGCTGGATCGGGTCCAGGCCGACGGTCGGTTCGTCTAGTATAATCACCGGAGGATCGTGCAGTAGGGCTTGAGCGATACCGAGCCGCTGTCGATATCCTTTGGACAGGTTGCCGATCAATCGCCGGCCGACCTCGGCCAACCCGCAGCGATGCTTGATCCGCGTCATGGCCTGGCGACTGGCCATCCGACCGAGTCCGTGGAGGCGGGCGCTGTAGCACAGTTGCTCGTCGACGGTCAATTCGCGATACAGTGGTGGTTGTTCGGGCAGATAACCGATGGCCTGCTTGGCGCGCAGTGGTTCGTCCAGCAGGTCGACACCATTGATAACGATGCGCCCGCTATCGGGCGCCAACACTCCCGCCAGCATGCGCATGGTGGTGGATTTGCCGGCGCCGTTGGGTCCGAGAAAACCGAGGATCTGGCCGCGAACGAGCATGAATTCGACGGCATCGACCACCCGGACCTCGCCGTAGCGGCGGGTCAGACATTCTACCTGCACCAACAGACCGTCGGTCATCAACGCACCCTATTTTGACAAGCGCTAAGGCGCAGCGGGCGGTATCATGAGCATCGGGCCCGTCCCACTATTAGGTTCCGTCGCGGCGAAAACTCCATGGAACATCAACCTAAACCTGCTCCGCCATCCAATCACGATCCCGCCGAGGGATTGCACATCGATCAAAGCGAGGAACCTTTGATTCACTGGCTGCATGTGATCATTCGTTTGTGCGTGCGCGCGTTGGCCGTGCTCATGACGTTGGTCATCATCTGGAGCGTCGCCGATGTCGCTTGGGTGTTATATAGTCGTGCGCTGGCATCGCCTTTGGGACTCCTCAATGTCAACGACATTCTAGCCTCGTTTGGCGCTTTCATGGCCGCCTTGATCGCCATCGAAATTTTTCTGAATATCGTATTGTACCTGCGCGACGATGTCCTGCATGTCAAGCTGGTGCTCGCCACGGCATTGATGGCGATTGCCCGGAAAGTCATCGTACTGGATTATACGACCCTGGAATCCGAATATATCTGGGCGACGGCGGCGGTCATTTTCGCGCTTAGCATTGGGTATTGGTTAGTAGCGAAAAAACTACCGGGGCCATAACGCAGGATCAGAGGTCGATCCTCTATCGCGATGATTCTCACCAACCGCTTCCTCGAAAGGAGTTGCTTTGAACTTCCTGGCTCATGGTTTGCTAAATCTGTCTTTTTGGGAATTGGTACTGGCGACGTTGTTGATGACCCATGTCACGATTGCTTCCGTCACTATTTTCCTGCACCGTGCCCAAGCCCATCGTGCGCTTGATTTGCACCCCCTTATCAGCCATTTCTTCCGGTTTTGGCTGTGGCTAACGACCGGGATGATCACCCGACAGTGGGTGGCCATTCACCGCAAACACCACGCCAAGTGCGAGACGCCGGACGATCCCCATAGCCCGCAGGTTTTAGGAATCCACAAGGTGCTTTGGCAAGGCGTGGAACTGTATCGCGCCGAGGCGGACCGGGTGGAGACTCTGGAACGCTATGGTCACGGTACGCCAGACGACTGGTTGGAACGCCATCTCTATGCCCGCCACGACCGACTGGGCGTCACCCTGCTGCTGTTCGTCGATCTGGCGCTATTCGGTATTCCAGGACTGACCGTTTGGGCCGTGCAACTGCTGTGGATTCCTTTCTGGGCGGCGGGCGTGGTCAATGGTCTGGGCCATTACTGGGGTTACCGCAACTATGAACCACGCGATGCATCCACCAATCTGTCACCGATTGGTTTGGTGATCGGAGGCGAGGAACTGCACAACAACCATCATGCTTTTCCCAGTTCCGCCAAACTGTCGAACAAGTGGTGGGAATTCGATATCGGCTGGTTTTATATCCGGATTCTGGAAATTCTGAGGCTAGCCCGAGTTAAGAAAATCGCCCCGATGCCGCGGCAACGACCCGACAAACAAGTCATCGATCTGGATACGCTGCGCGCACTGATCCTCAATCGCTTACACGTGATGGCGGATTTTGGCCGCGCGGTGTTGAGCCCGGTGTTGCGGGAAGAACTGCGCAAGGCCGATGACTCCCGGCGTCGGATGCTCAAACAAGCCAAGGCATTGTTGATCCGGGAGGAGACCCGGCTGGATGACCGGGATCGCGATTACCTGCACAGTGCTCTTGATATGAGTCAGACCCTGCGGACCGTCTACGAATTTCGCCTGAGCCTGCAAAACATCTGGAGTCGGACCACCGCCAGTCATGAAAAATTGCTGATCTCTCTGCAGGAATGGTGCGCGCAGGCCGAAACCAGCGGCATTCAAGTTTTACAAGAGTTTGCACAATCATTGCGAGGCTATTCAATACGCTCGGCCTGACCAATATCGATCATCAGTCCCTAAAACCACAAAACCCGCCTGATGGCGGGTTTTGTGTGGGCGTAAAAACACCCTCACTTGATCTTGGCTTCCTTATAAGGAACATGCTTGCGAACGATGGGATCGTATTTATTCATTTCCAGCTTTTCCGGGGTCGTGCGCTTGTTCTTGGTCGTGGTGTAAAAATGCCCCGTGCCCGCGGTGGAAACCAGCTTGATCTTGTCGCGCATGACGACTACCTCCTCTTAAAACTTATGACCTTGCTCGCGCAGTTCGGTGAGAACCACATCAATTCCCTTCTTATCAATGATCCGCATACCCTGTGAGGATACGCGCAGCTTTACAAAGCGCCGTTCGCTTTCGACCCAAAACCGATGGACATGTAGGTTCGGCAAAAAGCGGCGACGGGTCTTATTGTTGGCGTGAGAAACATTGTTTCCGGTGAGGGGGCGCTTGCCCGTTACCTGGCAGACTCTGGACATCGGGTTCATCTCCAACCGGCAAACCGGATTCGTGAATTCATGGGTATAACGACCAGAAGCTAAAAAACCCAACCCCTGGTTATGGGAGTTGGGGGATTTAGAGAGCCTGGCGATGACCGACTTTAGCGTGCGTGCTCGCACACGATCATGGGCGCGGCGCGGTTTCACGGACGAGTTCGGGAAGGGATCGGGTGGTTCCCGCGCGCTAGGGTCGCCAGGCGAAGAGGGGGACAGGGCGATGTCGGGACGCGGCGCGGGCCGGCGGGCACAAGGCTGGGGTGTTACCGGGGCAAGCCGCACGGCCGATTAGTACGGGTCGGCTGCACGCGTCGCCGCGCGTCCACCGCCCGCCTATCCACGTCGTGGTCTGCGACGGGCCTTGAGGAGTCTCGAGGACTCGGGAGCGTTCATCTTGGGGGGGGCTTCCCGCTTAGATGCTTTCAGCGGTTATCCCGTCCGCACATAGCTACCCGGCGGTGCGGCTGGCGCCACAACCGGTCCACCAGAGGTACGTTCATCCCGGTCCTCTCGT
>JRYF01000839.1_pt1 | contig 36808 bp, 22 predicted proteins | sample 235331 | NCBI WGS metagenome assembly JRYF01 (sample SAMN03074217, study PRJNA261475) | activated sludge metagenome | biome: Wastewater Treatment Plant; feature: Wastewater; material: Activated sludge; isolation source: activated biomass of a wastewater treatment plant treating hydrocarbon... ...
TTACATTGAACCCATTACTTATCTTATAGCACAAAAGGTTTTACTCGTAATCACATTTTCTCTACCAATAAATGCCTTACCTTTAATCAACAATTCCGTTTAATTTGAAAAATAAGAAACAGAAATTTTATGTCGTGTGGGAAGGCCACGTGCCCGGAATATACTATTCCTGGGAAGAAACTCTGAAACAGATCAAGAACTACCCCGGAGCCAGACACAAGTCATTTTCATCCCTTGAAGAAGCAAAAGAAGCATTATCAGGAAACCCCGAAGAATTTATGGATTACGGTCATTCAAAATATCAAACACCATCAAGAATCGCACTGGGCAGCATCAAAGAAATCATCAAGGATTCGATTTGTGTGGATGCTGCATGCAGTGGTAACCCCGGAATCATGGAATATCGCGGAGTAGAAACATTTACAGGTAAAGAGTTATTCCATGTGGGCCCATTGGAAGAAGGCACAAACAATATAGGAGAGTTTTTAGCCATAGTCCATGCATTGGCATTGTTCGAACGTCAAAAAAATATCAAAACCGTCATTTATACGGACAGCAAAACAGCCATGGCATGGGTCAAAAATAGAAATGCCAAAACAAAGCTGCAACGTACCTCAAGAAATTCTAAGTTATTTCAATACCTGGAACGGGCTGTTATGTGGTTACATAATTATACCCATAGAAATCCCATTATCAAATGGAAAACCGAAGAATGGGGAGAGATTCCTGCAGATTTTGGGAGAAAATAATACTGTCAGGTGGTTGATTGTATTGTAAATTTCATTCTGTAATCCACATCTACCTGACCCTTTTTAATCGCTTCCAGCCTTCGTTTAATTAATTGCTTTTTTAATGGCTTCAATTTCTCAACAAATAGCTTTCCCTCTATATGATCAAATTCATGTTGAATGACCCTGGCATGGATATCCTTAAAGGTTTCTGTTTTTTCATTAAAATTTTCATCGCAATACCTTAGAGTGATGGTATCATGTCGATCCACATCACCACGAATTTTTGGAATGGAAAGACATCCTTCTTCATATGTCCACACCTCCCCCGTTTCTTCAACTTTTTCGGCATTGATAAACACTTTTTTAATGCCCTCCTCCTGATTTTCATCCTCCATCAATTGTGTGGTATCTACTATAAAGAGCCGGATAGACAAACCAATCTGCGGGGCAGCTAAACCTACTCCCTGTGCATGATACATGGTTTCCCACATATTATCAATCAATTCTTTCAATTCAGGATATTCACGATCAATAGGTTGCGCCTGCTTTTTCAATACCGGTTGACCGTAAGCGTAAATGGGTAATATCATAGTTAAATATGTCCTAGAAAATTTTGCAAAATTAATACAGCGCTGACTTTATCTACATTTTTTTTGTCTTTTCTATGTTTTTTTCTCACCTGAGCCTGTACCATAATCCGGGTCGCATCCTTAGAAGTAAAACTTTCATCTGTAAAAGCAATTTCTATATGCGGAAATTTCTTTTTGATCCATTCCACCTGGTTTAAAATTTCTTTCCACAAGGCTGTAGGCGTACCATCCATATGAACAGGTTGACCAAGCACAATTTGTACAACATTCTCTTCCTGAAGATATTTTTCCATAAAGGAGCGAAAATCACGAGTTAAAATTGTTGGCAAACCACCAGCAATGATTTGCAGGGGATCAGTCACCGCCAACCCCGTTCTTTTTGATCCGTAATCCACCGCCATGATTCGACCCTTTTCCATGAAAATATGTAAATATAATACGTTAAAAAATTACGAAAGCCCCGAGAAATATGAAAGTGTGTTTGACAAAAATGCATATTTTATTGATATTCCACTCGGCACTTCAATAGCCACCGGGCTTTAGCCCGTGGATAAGATATGATAAGAAGTCCATCCTTTGGCGGCATTTTTGCAAAACCTGCAAAAATGGTGACAAAAGGTAATTGTACAATTTGTCATACACACAATGTGAAATAAGAAATGTAAATTAATTTCGAAATATAATTAATTTGATATATTATTTTAAAAGAATTATTCGCTTAGCGATCTTTGTATTATTCTTTGTGATCTTAGTAGTTAAAAGTCCAGTGCTCAAATTATAAAAAATTGTTCATTCTGCTTTGCAACTTTTCACTCGTTCTTTTTCAACAGAATAGCTGAATAAAAAAGACCCTCTCTATGCAAACAGAGAAGGTCCTATCCCAAAAACAGTAACGTATCTTGAAGAAAGACTAACCTTGTTTTTTGGTAAACACCACGTTGAACCTTTCTTTTTTTCTTAAAAGAAAGGGAATCACCACCCAAAACAGGGGTGATCCACCTTTCTATTTATTATTAACCAAAACTCTTCTATTGAATGACAACCATCTTCTTTGTAGCTGAATAGCTTCCGGCTTCAATCTGATAGTAGAGCACTCCACTGGAATGCATATCAGATTTATTCAACCGGATGGTATTCAACCCTGAATTATAATCACCACGTTGCTGATGCACACGTCTTCCAGTGACATCAAAAACAGTCAATACGACATGCAAATCTTCAGGAAGTACAAATCGAATCTCAGTCTCTGTGTTGAATGGGTTAGGGGTATTCTGATATACCTGGAATATACCCGCCAATTCCTCTTCAGCAATCAGACTTAAAGCATAGATCTGATGTTGTCCATCATACACTTCTGCATTCAATATTTGCTGATCTATTCGTATGTCAGATCGCGTATGACCGGAAGTACGCGCCAATAGATTCAACACGAATGAACTATTGGATGTACGTAGAATTCTGCCTTGAGGATCATTCCAGCTGATGGTAAGAATTCTGGTTTCTTCATCAAAATGGTAATTCTCCGAAGTCCATGGCATGTCTTTCGCTTCAATTCCAAGAATATCCAAAGATGAATGGATATAAAGGGCTACCTGGAATCCTGCCACTTCCTCCAATTCATTCATTGCAAAGGGTAATGACAAACGGTCACCGGCCTGATAAGGCAGTGAGCTAGTCTTCAGAGCTATAGATTGATGACTTCTGCTGTTGTCACGATCTCTTCGGTTAGCATGCACATCACCACTAACATCACCGATTTTTATACCGATAAAGTTAACATCCATTGAGGACTGCAGATTGTCAATAGAGTACATCTCAGGCAAACCCCCTTGCAGGGCATCCTGTAATGTTTCAAATTGAAACTCCTTGTCAACAAATCTCCATGATGAGTTAGAACGGAATTCCTTGTATATTCCAAGGATGTTCTTTCTCAGTTCGATGATATCCGTAGAAGATATCACCTTATCATTGTTGATATCGGCTGCGATCAATTTATAGGGTGTATCCAGACTGCTGATGCCTAATACATGTCGTTGTATCAAAACGAGATCCAAAGTAGAAACTCCATTTAAGTGTTCTTCCTTTTTCTGTGGCATCACCTGGTACTTACCCCCTACAGGCATTTCAGGGAAAGCATATGTTCCCATATCACCAGTCAAAGCATCCGGCATTTCACTGCCCATCAATGAAACTTTCACGTTTTCAACTCTCCTTTCATCTTCTGTAGCGATGACTCCTCTTACAATAACTCTGGGAGCTCCGGGGCCCACTGGACATACTTCCATATTATCCTGAACATCTAATCTTGCTATACAGAAATCCTGGAATATCTGACCTCCGGGGGTAACTATCGAGGCATAAATCGGAACATCATTCAATCCTACATCATCACAAGTAAATATTTTCACCTTATCGGATGTATCCGGACTGAATGAAATGATTACATCATATCCACATACATGGAAGCTTTTTGCATCAAAATCGGACGCCCAAAGTTCTACCATTCCACCATCTTCTACCTCCATCAAATCTACTGCCAAACCATCGTAGCAAACCGGTGTAGGGGGTTTGCAATTGACTATATCAAACAATTGCTCTACACTGGTACGATTGCCGCAGAAATCTTCAAATGTGAACAATATACGGTGTGATCCGGCAGGATATACACCCATCACCTCAATGGTATTACTCATAGTGGTATGCGTTTCATCATAAGTTCCATTATTGTCCAGGTCTATTCTGTAGGTAGCTCTGAGCGTTTGTGTACAATCATCTGTAGCAGTGGCCGATAAATTTATTTCTCCAAAGGCACACACCGGCTCAATGAAACAAACTTCTATTCTGTCAAAATCACCAAGAATGGTTGGCGCAACTTTATTAAATACCTTGATGACTTGCTGCTTTGAAAAGGTTTTAAAAGCAACTGAGTTGTGGTGACCGTTGACAGATTCCTTTTGACACCAGTCAATGACCTTCCAGTTTCTTAAGATTTTAAAACAGGCATCGCCATTGGTGTTGTTGAATGGAAATACTTCATCTTTGTAAGAAACACCAAGAAGTGCGCAGGCATGTTCTGGCAAAATCGGGTAGCCCAGAACATCCGGTCCAAAATCAGGTCCTTCCGGATCAAAACAGCCTTCAATTTCTACATCTTCTGGAAATTCTATATCCTCTTTAGACACCGGATCTTCCAAAACAAAATGTAAATATTGGAAACAACTGTCTTTATTTCCAGCAGGATCAGTAGCAATGAACCACCTTTTTAAAGTACCCAATCCACACTGATCCAATTCACCTTCGATTCTTTGGGAAATATCCACATCGCAATTATCCGTAGCAAATCCATCAGTATATTGATTGATGTTTCCTCCAAAATCTAATACACCACCACCACCAACTGGCTTAAAAGGAGCTTTTATGGGTTTAATTTCACTTTGCTTATTCCTGACGGTTCCAAACTCATTATAGTCTGCAAAGTCATATAAACACGATATATACAAATGAGGTGGGCATACCAAAGAAGGGGGTATCTTATCCTGTACTTCTACAATAACCATACAATCATTGAAGTTTCCTGCTTTGTCATAGACTCTGAAAATGACCATCACTTCCTTCCCAATGTCAGAACAACAGAATAAAACAAAATCATTGAACACCGTTGGATCGAATTCCTTTCCGGGAATTTCACATTCTCCACCGCCATCCATTCGTCTTACCATCATTCCATTGAGCTTACATTCGTCATGACTGCCATTGTCAAAAACATGTGCAGGTACTTTGGCTACTCCATCCACAGAGATGGATACCGTAGTATAGGTTTTGCAAACCGCTACCGGAGGAGTCTTATCCACCACTGTTACTGTGGTAGTATCCATTCGTGCATTACCACACTTATCTCGTGCCGTAATAATCAATAAGTTCTCACCTACCCCCAGTTTAACAAAACCTCCATTAAATGGATTGACGAAAGAAGGGATCTCCCCCTCCACCGTTAAAGTAGTGGTAACCGGACTGTTGCAAGGATCACTGACTACCGGTGCAGGAAAGAACACATTGGCATAACAACCATGTGGGCTGGTAGTAGCTGTAAAATCATTAGGCGTATGAATATTGGGTGCATTATCATCAACGATCTCAATGACCTGTAGCCATGTACGAGTTCTTTGAGGAGATCGGCATGACCATTCGATTACCGTCCATAACCTCATGATTTTGGTAACACAATCATTCTTTACAACATCATCCTTATAATCCACAATCAGGTTGCAAAAATCTTTGTCATTGGGATAAAGTGGAATAATTTTCCCATTGATCTGTATGTAAGGTACTCCCGTACCTTCATTTCCATTTTGATCTAATGGAGAAGGATTACCATATTTGTCTAATGGAAAACCGGCATCGCATTTCAGTGCATCACCATCAATTTTTAAGTAGTTCGGTGGAAAATTAATATCTTCAAGATCTTCAATTGTCTGTACCCAAATAGTCAATGTACATGGGGGCGATGCATTTCCATGGCTATCTATCGCTCTGTATACTCTAATGATCCTGAATAAAATATCAGTAGTCCAACCTCTGTTGCAATTATTAATTAAAATAGTTTCATTGAGCAATTGCAGCGTGATATTGTCATAGTCACAATCATCCGGATCAAGTCCTTCTCTGACCATGTCGTCAATGTCATCATAGCATCGGACAAACATTTCATCCGGACATTCTAACGTTGGAGCCGTTTTGTCCTCCAGGTTGAGCCAACCCCAGCATGAATTGCCGCTGGTTGCATCATAAATACTGTACTTCAAAGGTGTACCAATCTGATCATAGTAGACCTTACCTTCTGTATTTAACAACTTTCCATGCTTGTCCAGGATATGTACCTGGAGATCTTCTACCGGAGTTGTACAGGTATTGGACACATTGTGTACCAAATCGGCCGCCATCAACATAATGACACAGTCTTCCACTGTATCGTCAAAACCAACATTGTAGCTTCCAACACAAATCAGAGTACACTGTGCATGCACAGAGCTATACCCCAACAGTACAAAAAAAAGAGAGGTCAACCCCATTGACCATCGTCTTTTCAGTACTGATTTCAAAGTAAAATTCGCTTTCTTCATGAGATCCAAGTTTTTAGTGATAAATTTTAACATACTAAAATGACTCAGACACCGTAGGCGCCTTAGTCGAAATGCAATCATATTATTATACACTCCAGAGGGAGTGGTATAATCTTACCATTTCTATTATCATCTAAAAACTCCGGAACGATCATGACCGGAAAGAGGTAGGTTGTAGTTTTCTTAAGGAATTTGGATAAACCAAATCACGAATTGTAAACAAATATATATAATATATAATATGTATGTATATGTTTTTTAAGACTTTTTTTATATATTTTTTTTCATATGTGTAATGTACTGATAATATATGATGGAATGATGTGCTCTGTGCATTTATATTTTATGGATTCTTGCTGATTGGAATGCATAAATAGCAAATTACCTATAACTATCATTTAGGTTCTTCAGCCGTCTCCAGATTTTGAGTTAATACCTGACTTTGCTTTGATTCGAGATTCTCAATTGCTTCCAAATTTATCTGGAGGGCAAATAGAGTGCATATATTAGGGCTTTAGCCCAATCCTTATTCATTTTAAACTTCCTCTGCATTCTGGGGATTATTTTGGCTAAAGCCATATAATATCCTGAATCTTGCAGATGGGCTAAAGCCCATCCCTATTGAAATTTTAAAACAAGATTTTGAACTGCTCAAGGATATTATCAGAATCCTTTGAATCCTACAAATCCCCGAGCAATTACAATTCCTCTGATTTTTCAATTGCCTCAAAGATTCTCAATTGCCTCCAGATTTTGAATTGCCTCCAGATTTTGAATTGCCTCCAGATTTATCTGGAGGAATAATAAAGCAAATACATGTTAGGGCTTTAGCCCAATCCCTGTTCATTTTAAACTTCACTCTGCATTCTGGAGATTATTTTGGCTAAAGCCAATGACAATTACTCATTCAAAGATGGGCTAAAGCCCATCTCTATTGAAAACCCTATTGAAATATCCAGCAGATGGTCTAAAGCCCATCCCTATTGAAAGAGCAAATTTTAAAACAACAACTCACCATAATAAAAAAAGCCCCCTCCCGCACGAAGCGGGAAGAGGCCATCCCAAAAACCGATTTTGTTCTAACTCAATCAGTCATGAGTGTTCTATCGATCAACTATGACTACTCAATGATGATCATTTTCTTAGTAGCTGTGTACTGTCCACTTTCAAGTGTGTAGTACAATACACCGGTAGCTCCTAACTGGCTCTTAGATAACTGTACGGTATTGAAACCTTTTGAGTACTGCTCTCTAAGTTGAGTTACAACTCTACCTGCTACATCATACACAGTAAGCGTAGCGAAACCATCTTCTGGCAATGTGAATCCAATCACTGTATTTGCTTTGAATGGGTTAGGCTCGTTCTGTCTCAATTCAAACATTGCCACCTCGTCACCGATCAATGATAACTGTACATTTGCGATATCCAAAGATTCGCCAACATAAGCTTCGCTGTTCAATGCGCTGCTGGTAATGTTAATCATATTCTTCAATGAACCGTCTCTTGTTGCTCTCATAGTCATGGTAAACATGTTGTTTGAAGCGTTGATTGGGTTCACATCAGAGTAAGAAACTGTGATGATTCTCTCGTTCAACAGACCCAGATTGTCTTCTGTCATGGCTACCTCACCGGCAGAAACTGCATGGTAAGCCAATCCGTTTAACTCGAAAGTGAACTGGTAACCGTACACCATATTGAAGTTGCTGCTACCGAAGGTCAATTGTACAAGCTCACCCGCTTTTACATTTCTCTCCTGAAGTTCAAGTGCAAGGGTGTTCGCGCTACGTACATTGGTCTGTGTGCTGCGTGCATTCACTGAAGCGGCACCGCTTACATCACCAATCTTCACTGCTACGAAGTTCTGATTGTCTGTGTTGAATTCAAGCTCCTGGATGTTAATTACTTCCTGGAAGTCTGCCAAAGCATTCTCCATATCCAAAGTTTGTCCAGCGTCAACGAATCTCCAGCTGCTATTGGATGGGAATTCTTTATACAATCCAAGGATCACTTTTCTCAATACGATAATATCTGTAGAAGATAATACTCTGTCACTGTTGATATCCGCAGCAATCAATTTGTACGGGCTATCGAACGGAGTGATACCGAGTATATGTCTCTGAATCATTACAAGGTCAAGTGTACTTACGCCATTGTCTGCTGCATCCACTTTAGAAGCTGCGATGTCGTAGTTGTTGTACATTGGGTTGCTGTTGAAAGCATAGATACCGTCATTGCCGGTGGTAAAGGTCAACTTATACTCAGGATTGCTGAGGTTGTTAAGATCTACTTTTACACTGGCTACAGTACTACCTGCTTCAGTAGCAATTGTACCGCTGATTCGGGCTCTTGAACCGTCACCACCATCATCACATGCACCTTGATTGTCTGCGATGTCTAATGTAACATTACACCAGTCAACATTAAGGAATCCATCCCAAACGGCCATTTGTACATTTACACGTCCTGGAACATCTCCTGCATACAATGCATCCGGATTTACACATGTGAATACAACACCTGCAGTACCACCGGTTCCATCATAAGAACCTCCTTGAGATAAACTCAAGACGTTTCCTTCAGGATCCTTGGTGACAGAAAGGGTTCTGCCATTAGGCAACCACATAAAGATTTCACCTGCCAAGTATCGGTTGTAAGCGGCTACTCTTTCAGCAGCAGTATTTACTGTCCCTCTGAATGTAGCAACCAAGGTTCCACCTGTAACATCATCACCACCTGCCTCATACCAATGAATCCACATTAAGTCAGCCAAATGAGGAGGATTATTCTCTCCATCCAAACGGAATGTGAAGAACAGAGGACCATTTACAGGACACTCGTCAAAGCTACCCAGGTCAAAATCTGCTGCCCACAGTTCTACTGAACCGTCGATCATCAAGGCGGTAGATAAGCTTACACAGTAAGGTGTAGGCGCTTTAATATCAACCACACAGATTTCGAAAGGTGCGTTGGTAATGTTACCACAACCGTCAGACACTTTCCATGCAAGGTCATAACATCCGGCAGGTAATCCTGATCCGGCCGCTGCGCCAGGAAGTCTGTCAATAGTCATAGCTACAGAACCTGCATCAGAGTTACGTGGGTTGGCTCCGCTAACGATATGTACCGTGCTGATAGGTCTTTCCAACTCAGTATCCCACCATACCAATTCATATCTCAATACAGAAGATCCACATACTCCATCATCGGCGATAACAGATACATCGGGTCTTGCGGCACAGTTTACTGTCGTATACTCTCTGCCATCATCCTGAGGCTCTACATCGGGTCCTTGCGTATCAAATACTTTGACCACCTGAGCGTAATAGTACACCCCATAATAATTTGGATAATAATATTCATATTCTTTCCAATATGCTTCTTTTTGAGCTTGGGTCGCACCTGAAGGATAATTGTAAATACCATTACAATTTTCTCTATGACCTATGTAATAATAAGCAAGGTGGTCACCTTTATCTAAATACCATAGGTATAAGAAGGCATGCGTTTTATCAGATTTTTCTTCTGGTCCAAATCCATCTGCAGTAATATACCAGTTGAATACACACCAGTTAATCACTGTATACTGATTGATCAATTTTCTACAAGCATCATCACTGTTGCCCTGAAGCTTGAACTCAGTAGTCTCCACATTCCATCCAATGATTTCACATGGACCTTCCAACCAAGTCAGTTCTTCTACATTGATTCCGCAATCATCCTCATCGCCAGGCAGATACACATGTACCAATTCCTGAGGCCAGTCAACGCTTACACAAGAGAATTTATCTACATAACGTACTTCCAGGTACTGGAATTTGGTTACTTTCTGATTCTTTGTAGTCTCCGCTGTCCACTGAAGATATGCAAAACCATAATTACACTCGTAGTTGAACTTACCTGGATCAAATCCATACTGGCTCTTGAATTGTGTCTTGGCAGCTGTTTCCAATGCTACTGGTCCTGTTCCAAACCAGTAGATAGTGCCAGGAACTGCTTCTACTTCACAACCGGCTTTGGCGTGAACGTCACCTCTCTCTCTCCAGTCTTCCTGATCGAGTCCTTTATAGTCCTCATGACAGTAAGAAACGATGTCATTGATAAATAACTGAGGAGGAGTATTGTCTTCTATTTTTACTTTACCCCATGTAATGCTGGATAAAGCATCGCCAACGTTGCAAGATTGGTGATAATGACCATCTCTGATCTCAGTAACTCTGAGTTCTACTTCGATCTCTTTTCCTACATCTTCACAACAGAAAGCTACGTGATCTGACCATATACCCGTTCTGGCAGACTTAGGTGTAATCATACCATTAGGATCTTTCTTACAGTCAGTAGTTGCCCAATCCTTACGTCTTACTTCCAATAGTACCGGATAGCAATGATCGTAAGAGCCGTTGTCGATGCTATGAGCAAATACTTTAGCTACCAATTCATCCTCATGAGGAACTTTTACCAATGCAGCTACTGTAGCGTGTTTGGCTATAGCTACCGGAGGCGTATGATCTCTTACTGTAAACCAAGGTGAAGTATAGACATCACTGATATTGCCTGCACAATCTTCAATTTGTACATACAATCTGTGACATCCGATTTTCACACCGGCTAATTTCACAGCAATATCTGAACCTTTAGGAGCTTGAGTGATGGTAATACCATGACCTGGAGTTACCTGAGCACCAATCAAATGAGTTAAGCTACCATCAGTGTTTTCAATAGTCAATGAAATGATTTTAATGCCTTTGTCTGCATTGCAATCATCATCTACTTCCAGATCAATATCTACTGTAGCTAAGCAAGTCCATGGATCGGCATCATAGAAACGGGATGCATTTTTGAACTTAAAGCTCTCCACAGTCGGAGGAGTAGTATCCTTCGCAGAAATAACTTGAGTTTCAGTTTCTACAAATGAACCTCCACACCAATAGATCAACTTCCACTCTCTCACGATCTTATAGCTGTGGCAGTTGGCGCCATGCGCAGGGATCACGTGATCGTGATACTTCACCAGGTTGTCACATATCTTGGCAACACCGGTTACAGGATCGAAATTATTGACGTATACAGTATCATCAGGCTCTCCGGGAATCACAAAGAATGGATATCCTGATTTGCTTGGAGGAACAGTTCCCAATGTTTTGCTGAAATCTTTACAGTCTCCTTCATAAGATTCTGGGAAGAAAAATTCCTCCCCCATTTCAAAGGTCTTACGAAGTAATATCTCCAATGTATCCACTGTCTTATTGCCTTTGACATCTACAAATGTATAGATATACCAAGCGGTGTCGGCAGTACACTGAGGAGCCGTTTTTACGCGGATCGTAGGAGTACCTGAAATTCTTGCTTTATCTCCATTTGGAAACTCACTGCAATCGTCTACATTATCTAAAATATCTTTAAGTGTAGCTTGCAGGTAAGCATCAATGGTGTAGCAGTTGGCGATACAACGCTCTCCATTACTGAGGGAAGTATTTCCAACCGGGCAAGGATTGTCCAGTACAGGACCTTGCTTGTCCTCTACATTGAGGTAACCCCAGCAGGCGCCGGATGTTCCTTCATTGACCACTACCTTGTATAAACCACAAGTGTAGAACATCAATTCGAAAGTATCATCTGGATCTTCGAAGATTATAGTCACCTTTTGATTTGCAGGTTGCAAGTCTCCGTCTACCGACTTCACTACCCCCTTCTCAAAGGTGTAGGCACTAACGGTGCCTGAAGAAACCATGGTTGTCGCTGTAACTTCCACGGTACAATCCTGGTCAAGCCTGGCTTCTACATTCACCTGGTTAATACAGGCTACCTGCTGGGCAGACAAACTAAAGGATCCTACCACGAAACTGATACATACAACCAATGACCATAAAAATGGTCCAGTTTTTTTGTAATCATAAATTTTCATGAGATTGAGTTTTGGTTAAAAAAAATTTATTTCTGGTTAATAATAAAATAGCCAAAGGCATTGACCCATGAGACAATGACACCCTAAGGTGCACCTCTCCATTCAGCCCGTGGACCCTAATCGAAATAAATCATTGTAAAAAGATGGGAAATTACCGGAAGTGATTGTGTTCGTCTTAAATAGTTTTGGTTATCAAATCAAGTAAAATCCTTTGTGTAGTTTTCTTTGATGTACAATCAGAAATGAGACATTATTCTTTAATAAAGCATTCTGATGCACACATCATACACAAAGATACATTTTAGATCGACCTATTTTATAACTCATGTATGGTATTTTTAATATTATGTTTTATTTTAATGTATAGTTTTTTTTGTTGAGTTGTTGAGTTGTCAAGTCGTGGAGTCGCTTTTAGCATAGTGAATAATTGAAAGTTTGCAGAATATGTTGAGTCGTTGATTTGTGTAGTCGTTAAGTCGTAGTCGTTAAGTTGTTGATTCGTTAAGTTGTTGATTCGTTAAGTTGTTGATTCGTTAAGGTTGTTTAAATTCAAAAGTCCAAAGATTTATAATCTAATTTAGAGTTTTTCTCAATGCGTTTAATTTGTTAGAAATTTTTTCCAAATCTAAGCGAAGATTCTGTAATTCAGTTTCAGAAATGTAATTTAAATTGAAGGATACTATGATTTGACTTAATATTTCCATCAAACTAGAATAAGCTAAATTATAAAAATGAGACCTATCTTTCGATGTATTACGTGCAGTACCCTCTGCTATATTTGAAGATACTGAAATCACTGCTCTCCTTAATTGCATTGATAATCCATACTTTTCATCATCAGGAAACTTTTTCGTGACTTGATAAACTTTGACAACCATAATCCTGCAATCTTGCCACACTTCAAGTTTTTCAAAGCTATAGGTATAGGCCATGGAATAAAAGTAATATTGGGTATTATGAATTTACTGAGTGTTCAGAAACTTCAATTTTTTAATGTTGAGGTATTGAGTCGCGTTGTTGTTTATTCGTATTTTCAACATATATCTATGTCTCCACTCTTCCGGGGAAGTCCAACTTAACGACTCCACAACTCCACGACTCCACGATAATTTAAAATGACAAATTATATCCATACTACTTACCGTATTTCCTATTAAAAGTATACGACAGGGTGATTTCATGTCCTCCGCTGTTGAAATCCTGAAACTGCCGTGTGCTGATGTTATAGGAGTAATTGAGATGGAAGTGGTCGACACGTGCTCCGATGAGGAAGCCGAGACCCTGGGCAGCGCCCAGCGTATAACCTACAGCGCTGGTAAAACGCTCTTCCAGAAATGACATGCGTAAATTGAAATCTGCATGGGTAGGAATATTATTGAGGCTTTTAATGAATACTGAAGGTTCGACAGTAATCTCTCCATCGGCCATTTTAGTTTCATAACCGAGATGGACTATGTAGCCCAGGTCTTTCATTCCTGCTTCACCATCTTCAGTATTCAGCTTAGCGCTGATCAGAGAAGGTAGCGCCACACCATATTTTAATGAGTTATCGTAAACCCCATATATACCGAAAGAAGCATCAAAAAACCGGTTGCCATCTAATCGTTGTAACAGCAATGCATCATTGGGATCAATAATCGGTCCGCCAATCGCTCCCCCGGTGACCACATGTTGTATATATTCAGTGGTCAATCCAAAACCAATTTTATTGGTAGGAGATTCAATGGTATATGATAAGGCCAGCATCCCTTTGGAGGTCTCGATGACTCCAAAATTATCCCTGAACAGCTGAGCGCCAAATCCCAGCCGATTACCGATGGGTCCATTAAAGTTGAGGGTCATTGTTCGGGGAGCATCCTGAAAACCTGCCCATGAGCTTCTGTAATTGACAATCAACTCCTGATAATCATTGATGCCGGTAGCACCCGGATTGACCAATACCGGATACATGAAATGCTGACGGTATATGGATCTTTCATCAAAATATCGCTGCTGTGCGGAAAGGGCTCCTGATATCAGGCATACCGCTATGATATTACTTATAAGGATTTTCGAGATATGCATAATTACATGTGTTGTTAGTGGATAAACTTTAAATGTTAGAAATCCCTCAATAGGGTAACTGTTCCTTTATATACCTCCCTTTGCCCTTGCCCGAAATCAACTTCCAGAACCCACATATAGGGGCCTTCCGGTAAAAGTTGACCCTGATTATTGGTTCCTGCCCAGTTATTCTGATAATTGTTGGTAGAATATACGGTCACCCCCGATCGGTCGTAAACCATCAACCGCGATGGATAATCTTCTGCACATAAAATCACGAATTCATCATTGGCACCATCGTTATTGGGTGTGATTACTCTTAATGACTCATAGCAATTTCCATCCAGTTCGCTGCAATTTCTCACTCTGATATTCATGGCCAGTGTTTCACAACCATTGGCATCAATGACAATCAGTGAATATGTACCAGGATTCAGATTGGAAATAGATGGTGTAGTAGCACCGGTACTCCACATAAACTGATAGGGCGTAACTCCACCAGCAACGATAGGATTAATGGCTCCGTCCCCTCCCACATCCACACAGGTGGTCTGATCATTCCCGGCGACGATCACAAGGGATTGTGGTTGATCTACCACCAGATTGGGCACTTCTGAGTCCATATTATTGGCATCTTCAAACCTGAGTGTATAAGTACCCGGGCAAAGATCATTGATAGAAAACTCACCGGTTTGACTGATGGTCACGGTTCTTGGAGTGGGTCCTGTGATAGTGGCGGTCACCGGAAATGCAGCATTAATGATGTTTCCGGCAATTCTTCCCGTACACTCACCGGCACATGGACTGGCAATGCCTCTGACATTACTAAAAGATACACCTCCCGGTGGCACTTCGATATCTTCAAATTGAGTACAACCTGCTGCATCCGTGACTGTCACTGAATATGTACCATCACTTAATCCCATCAATACAGGGGTTGTGCCTACATTGGGGCTCCATATATATATATATGGTGACACACCACCGGCAACACTGATCTCTATGGCTCCCATACCTTCAGTAGCCGGAGAAACAGACACCACTGTAATGGTCAAAGGTTGTGCCTCTGTAATCGTATAACTCGCTGTAACTTCCTGTACAGGATCTCCGAAATCCGTTATAGTAACATTGTAAGTACCTCCAGAGAGTCCGGTAAGAGAAGTACCGCCACTCAAAGGATTTCCCGCTGCATCGGCCCAGGCAATACTGTAATTGCCGTCCATATCAGGGCAACCATTGATGATTGTAAGCACAATAGAACCATCCTCTTCCCCTGCACAACTGACATTGGAGACATTGGCATTACTGATAGTAAGTTCACCGATTTGTTCAGATACTTCAAAGCTATTGCTTCCGGTACACCCGTTTCCATCCGTCACCGTAACAGCATAGGTGCCTGGAACCAACTCATCCGGATTAGGTATATTACCTTGATCGGGATTCCAGGAATAACTCAATGTTCCTACACCCCCCGTTACATTAAGATTAATTCTCCCTGTGGAAGCACATCCTGCATTGGTCACCTGTGCGTTGACAATGATGGGTGCAGGTCCGGTGATGGTTTCCATACGTGTAAATAACTGACCCAGGTCAGGACATGTTACCCGTAATGTGTAGGTACCTGCTCTTACACCCAATAGGTTGCAATTATTTCCACCAAGGGTTCCAGAAGATATTACAGTTCCCTGATCATTTTCCCAGGTGCAGCCACAATCATTGGAACCCCCGGAGAGTGAAACAATAATGCTTCCTCCGGCATCTTCAGCGCATTCGGGCGAAGTAATGGAAACCAATTGATAATTAATACCGCAGGGTGCTACTTCAACCCTTCCGGAAACCAGATTAAGCTCCGTAATCGGTTGCTGTGTGGTCCCTCTGACGATTTCTATTTGAATATTTCCGTCGTTGATGAAATTGATGCTGGAAGTGGGTTGTGTATTACAATCCCCTACTACGTTATAACAAACCTTATAAATGCTTGTACCATTAGGTATATTGACTCCTGAACCATCAAATGAATTCCAGGTCAGTCTGAGCCGGTTATTCTCAATAGGGTTAAAACTGGCCATATTCAGCCCCTGGAGGTTGAAATCTGTAACCCGGGTAAAATTAATCACTGATGGACTCCATTGCATAGTATACTGCATACTGGATATATCATTAAAATTTCGAGCGATGACATTGAGACAGGTTTCTGTGCCTTCTGAAGCGGTTACCCGATCTATTTCCAAAGTAAAATCAGTAGGTTGACCATCAGCAGAAATATTGACACGCCCATTGGAGTTTTGAAAAGCAATATCTTCATCATTGGAGTCGGTAAAGGTGATGATAAAATCACCTATACTCACAAAGTCAAAATTACTGGATGTCCCTGCACTTCCCAATGCCTGAAAACACAATTCAAAAATTTCTGTACCATTGGGTAAATTAACAGGGTTCGCTCCGGTGTTGTCAAACCATAGAAATCGAAATTCTCCATTCGCCGTTCTTTCTGTGTTGACAGCGGGGGCTGGCAATTGACCAAAATTATTAAAGCCCTGAAATGAAATGAGTGTTGGATTCCATACGATGCCAAACTGTGTACTTTGCACATCGGAAAAGTTTCTTACCGAAACGGGAATGCAAAACTGCGCACCTGGAGCGGCAGTTATAATTGGAGCAACTACTCCAATGGCTCCCGGCTCTCCGGTACCGTTGCATTGACCATTATCAATGGACACCCTGCCTGGAGTCGTGACGACATTCACTCTGTCGAGATTCTGATCATAGACTTCTGTTCGTGTAGGTGTGTCGGTTACTGACACCAAGGTTTCTGAACAATTGGATCCGACCGCATTCAATACGATGGTAAACAATCGGGTACCATCAGGTATGGTTACAGGGTTAGTGCCTGATTCATTCCAGGATACAGCGATCTGACCATCAGGCAAAGATTCAGCCCCGGTTCCCGGGAGTGCAAAATTGCCTGCTATACTAAAGTCAGGAAGTATGGTTGACAAATTGGTTACAGAATTAAAACGGGCAATATTCGGATTCCAATTGATGGAATATTGTTTTATTACAATATTATTAAATCCCGAAACGGTTACATCAATTTGTGCAGTGCCATTCGGCGCAACTGTAGCCTGCGATAAATTCAGCCTGAATTGCGCACTTGCATGACTTTGGTATAAAAAAATGACCAATAAAAATTTTAATCCGAACAGGTAATTTTTCATGTGAGCATTTTTAAACTTCGTAAATGGGCGGTATTTTTTAACGATTTATCCAGCGATAAAAGCAAAATGAAATCAGTAACCTTTTCAGTTTTTCTGATTTCACCATCTATACTGTACAACCGGTGTCTTAAAATTCTATTCATTCAATAAATTTTAAGTTAGCATTTTCCAGATCAACTGTATATTAAAGGTTAAAAGTAAGAATAATAATTTCAATATTAAGGATTCCTTTTAAAATATACAATCCTGATAAAAACGCAACCTTTAAAAAAATAGGATGCAAATAACGAGCCAATTGTAAAAAAGATTCAATAATCAACGGGAAAGGAATTCGAAGGTAATTTATTTTTTTGTAATCCCAGGAATTTTTTGTCTCATTGTAAAAGAAGGAGATTGGTAGTGGGCAGTGGGAAGTTTTTGAAAATGTTGATATGTTGATACGTGTTGTTATGTCGTAAGTAGTAAAGTGGGCTGTGTAAAGTTGAAATATATAGAAATATATTGAAATATATAGAAATACATAGGTATTCTTTGATATTCAACTCCTTCGGAGTTAGTGGTCGTTGTTCTGAAATTGATTTTGAATAATTGATAATTGAAAATAAAAAAATGGATAATGGATTGTTTTACTTGGTGGTGTTGGGAGGTCTTTGTGATCTTTGTGAGTTAATTTGTGTGGCCTTTGTGGTAAATGAATATAACCGGAAATTAAGTAAGATATGAGGAGGTGAGGAGGAATTGATAATTGATAATTGATAATTGATAATTGATTTTGAGTTGTTGTTATAAAATTTGATCTTTCAATAGAAATGGGATTAAGCCCATTTGAAGGGATGGGTATGTGAATGGGCTTTAGCCAAAATAATCTCCAGAATGCAGAGGGAAGTTTAAAATGAACAAGGATTGGGCTAAAGACCGAATATATGGAAACTATTTGTCCTCCAGATAAATCTGGAGGCAATTCAAAATCTGGAGACAATTCAAAATCTGGAAAAACAAAAAAGGCCCTGCATCTGAGCGATGCAAGGGCCTTCATATGTTCAAAAAAGGGCTTGGGAATTTATTTATTGATCTTGATCATCCTGCGTGTTTCTTTAAAACCATTGGATTCTAATTGGTAATAAAGAACTCCTTCCACAGGAATATCATCAGATCTGATTTCAACATTGTTCAAGCCTGCATTAAAACGGCTGTTCAATCGATACACCATTCGGCCGGTAACATCAAAAATAGTTAATGATGCCTGGCTTTCTTCAGGGAGCACAAAACTAATGACAGTTTGATCCTTGAATGGATTGGGCCTGTTCTGGCGCAATTCTGCCATTGCATCAGTTTCTCCATCAAATATCAGATTCACATCAAACACATCCAGATTGGCATTATATGCTTCTGCCTGTGTAATGGTTGAATTGATATTCAAATGTTTGCTTAATTTTCCAGAGGATGATGCTTTGAAAGAAATAGTAAACAGTATCTCTCCAGGCTCAATACTAAACGCTCTCACATCATTCCAGCTCACAGATATTAACCCTTCATTTACCTGGGTTAATCCCAGAAAATCTTCAGTAATAGCCATCGACTTGCTTTCAATTCCTTCATAGGCCAATTCTCTGCTGTCAAAGCCCAAAGTCATCTGAAAACCGATCATTTCTGAAAGGGATTCCATGGTAAAAGGAATGACAACGTAATCACCGGCTTTGTAATGCTGTTCAAGTGTTTTGAATGATACTCTGGCCAACGAACGGGTCTGAATGTTCCTGTTGTCTAATTGGGAAACAGCATCGCCACTCACATCACCGATTTTGATTCCTGTAAAGTTATTATTGGCAAGATGACCCTCCACTTCATTCACGATGATAGATTCTGCATAATCCCATGGTCTGTCCACGTCATAGAATACCTGCGTAGCATCAATAAATTTCCAGGATTGGTTTTCAGGAAACTCCTTATAGATACCTAATATCACTTTTCTCAATTGAGCAATGTCTGTTGATGTCACTGATTGGCTGTTGTTTACATCCGCTGCAATTACTTTATATGGATCATTGAAAGGCTGAATACCCAGAATATGTCGCTGAATCATAACAATATCCAGAGTGGATACACCATTGACAACGTCATTATTCTTTTCAGCTCTGATTTCGTAATCCTGCTTTGAAGGCATTTCATTGAACAGGAATGTACCATCTTTCTTCGTTTCATAGTAAGACATTCTTCCGGTGTTGATGGATTCCAGCGATACCATGGCTTGTTCTACTGCTTGTCCATTCCAGCTTCGTAACTGTCCCGATACCCTGGCAGACGCTTCACCATCACAACCTTCATTGGCTTGTACATTAAGAATAACATTACAGAAATCTGCATTTCCCGCTTCATCTCTCACCCACATTTGCAATCCTAATGGTCCAACATGAGTACAGGTGAGTAGAATAGCACTGGAATAAGCAGCAGGCTTCCATTTTTGAGCGATACCCGCCTCATACTCAGCCTCCGTTGCCACCACCCCGTTTCCTTTAAAGAAGTGCTCTTCACCGATTAATGATGCAACCGGAAACATATTGTTAAATGTAAATACAAGATGTTCAGTACAATTATCAAATGATTCACGATCAAAATCTATTGCCCATATCTCTACACTACCCGTAGAAGGCATAATCACTGTAGTTAATTCAGAAATACAATAAGGTGTGGGATGCTTGCAATCATCAATAGTAAACAAATAGGTAGCGGTACTTGAATTTCCACATCGGTCGTAGACTTTCCAGGTGATTCTGTGGGTTCCCACCGGATACACTCCTGATGCATTATTGGTGTTCCCTGTAATAAACGGACCTTCACCATCATTGAAGGGATCTATAACATAAGACCATTTCTGATCCTTGAGAGGTGTACAATCTTCAGCGGTATTGAATAATTCAATATATCCATCACAAGTATTTCTGTATGTACACACGGTTACATTTGAGGTATTTGCAATTACTGGTGCAGTAATATCATTCACTTTAATAATCTGAGCATGGCTGTACTTACCTTTTGTTCTCTGGGATTTATCATATAAACACCAGTCTATTACAGTCCATGTTCTGATGATTTTAAAACATACATCATCTACTACCGTAAATACCTGGTCTTCATAGCTTATACCCACCAATCCACAATCCAAATGAGGAAACCGGGGATACGCTGCGTTTTCAGGTAAGTTTTCAGGTAACAGATCATTGGTACCACATTCGTTTCTGGTCACGTCAAAAGGCCATATGATATCTGATTTCCGTAATGAATCTCTGGATACTTTGATGATTTGAACGCAACTATTGGAGAGTTCACCGTCCACTACCGTCCAGATTCTGGTGATGGTTCCATGGAAACATTCATCGAGTTGACCAACATCTACATATGTTGCTTCAATTGGGCCACAAATACCCAAACCGGTAGCTTCACCTAAAATCTCCAGATCATCTAAGTCAGTGGTACAATGTACTTCAATATCAGGAGGGCAGGTGATCTTAGGAATGGTTTTATTTTGTACAAAGATATCTACCCAACATGTGCTGTAATTGTCGGCTATCAAGGTATCCGATTCAGGAAAACCTTCTACTCTTCTGACAGTAATTACGTCTCCAAAAATACCGCTTAGGTTGGCATCATCATATACCAGCATTTCTACACGGATGGTCTTCCCGACATCTTCACAGCAAAATTCTACATATTCTCTGAACTCATTATTCGCAATGGTACATCCTGCATCTTTCCGTCTGACCAAAAATCCACCCACATCCGTACACTTATCATGACTGCCATTATTAAATGTATGGGCAAATACTTTGGCTTTGCCTGTGGAATTTAATGCTACCACTGTTTTTTCAATACATACCGGAGTGGGGGGTGTTTTATCATATACATCCACTTCAATAGCCAGTTCAGTAGTATTTCCGCAAGGATCTTTTATGGTATATACTACCCAGGTGCGTCCCAGAGGAATATCCCTGATCACATAGCAAAGAAAATTACCTTTAGAATCTTTCTGAACAACTACATTCTCTGTAGTAAATTTCTCATCGGCATTCACTCCGGGCAGGGTACCTATAGCATTCCCCACTTTATACTTGACGGTATAAGTAATGGAGTCTGTACATTCAAAAATCACAATGGGATCAGGAACTTTAAAGTCTGCAGTACAAGTCCATGGATCAGCAAATAGGGTATATACTGACTGAGGCGCTGCCACAATGGGTGGATCTTCATCCAGTACTTTTATAATCTGGATGTGTTCTTTGACTTTTCCGGTACACCAATCGAGTACCAACCATGTTCTCAGCACTTTGAAGCTGCCTGGACAAATATCCAGCACATGATCTTTGTATATTACATTGATTTCACAAAATGTCTCATTTTTTGGATATAAAGGTTTTCCTCCTGGCGTTAAAGGAACTCCGGTTTCTTCCGGATCGGGATAGTAATTGCCATTTTTATCCCAACCTTCTTCCATTAATAGTGGATTATCAAATGCCCCGTTGCAGGTCAGCAATTCTGTAGTATCTGTCAGACCATCGTAATTTCTGGGGAATATAATTTCATGGGCATCAATTCGACGGAATAAGATCACCCTTTCACAAATTTCAGATTTATTGCCCCAGATGTCTTTGGCCTGATATCGTATAGTTAATATAGCAGAAAATTCATTACTGCAAGGCAGATCTTCAAAAACATCAGATAATACATGGGGAACGATAGGGCCATCGCAATTGTCAAAGGCCGGAGGAGGTAGAAATACACCCATAAAATCACAGTCAACTGTATCAGGCACCTCAGGGCATTCTATTACTGGAGGTATTTTATCCTCCACCATAATATAACCCCAGCAGGAGTTGTTTGAACCTACCAGTTCTACTTTGACTTTAATATTCATCCCCTTGTAGGCAAAATAAATATCAGAGCCCACTAGGAAAGACCCATCCATTTGTGCACCCGGAAGGGGTTTGTCGTTTTTGTCAAGAAGTAATACTCTGTAATTGGTTGCACAAAAAGTACTGAGATCATCGCTGAGGATCATCTGAGGAGTAATTAACACCTCACAATTCTCATCCAATGATACATTGACTTTACCAATACAGGAAAGCGGACAGGACATCTGCGCATGTAAATGTACACTGACTCCCGTCATTAGCAAAAAAAATGTCATAGCTAGTTTAGCACAACATTTACCAAAACTCGTTGTAAATTTCTCCAGTTTCATGCGATCATATCGGTTTTTAGTAAATCATTAAATTCTATCTAAAATGTTCATTCAGATAACCGGAGATGAAATGATAAGCAAGAAAAGGAAACGTGCCGTAGGGTTGGGAAATCGGCTTGAATCGTCCTTATTTCATATTATAGACAACAATCATACCAATTCATGTTCAATGGCAAATTTGATCAGATTAATGGTATTTTTTACCCCTAATTTTCTCATAATATTTTTCCGGTGGACACCCACAGTCTGATCACTGATATACAGTTCTGATGCAATCTCTTTGTTATTCTTTGCTTGTATTATTAAATGCAGGATTTCCTGCTCTCGCTTTGTAAGCCGCTTTCTGATCAGGAATTTATCCTTATAAGTTCCGTTAACAACATCAAAAGCTCCTTCATTTCTTTGTATACCACCAGAAGGAGGAGTAATGTGCAATCCATTTCCTATATAGGTTTTATCGGAAATAATATTTTCCAATGCTGTGATCAACTCAGACAAAGAATTCGATTTGGACATGTATCCATCCGCTCCAGACTGTAACGCTTTTTTGACAAATCTGGAATCCGTATAGGATGAAACGACCAAAATTTTCAAATCATCAAAAGTTTTCCTGATATCAGGAATCAATTGAAGCCCATCTCCATCAGATAATGCTAATTCCATGATCAATAAATCAACTTTACCATTGCGCAAACCCAGTTTAAACTTTGATGCACTATTATATATTCCGGAAATGGATAAATCCAAATGAGCCTGACCTTTGAGCATTTCAGCCAACGCTTCAGCAAATAATAAATGCTTGTCCAGAATTACAGTCTTTATTGATGACATGTACTTTCTTGTTTAGTATGAAGTGATTCAATTAGCAGACCGAAAAAACGGAATACTTGTGTTTATTCATACCGTGCAAAATAAATGCCAATAATTGAAAACGCATAGCAATATTGCGAATATGTAAAATAAACAAAAGGGGTAGTTTTTGTTTTTTAGTACTTATTTGCTGCTTGAAAGCGTGGTGCCAATGGTGAAATGGTAAGATGGTTTGATGGTGATATGGTGAGATGGTAAGATGGTATGATGGTATGATGGTATGATGGTAAGATTTTGGTCCAAGGAAAGTATGAATCAGCGAAAATCTGCGTTTGATCTGCGTAAATCTGCGGGAAAAAAAATCTGATGGTTTGATGGTATAATGGTGTAATGGTATGATATTGATTAAGAAAAAAATCTGCGAAAATCTGCGTTTGATCTGCGTAAATCTGCGGGAAATAAATAATCTGATGGTTTGATGGTATAATGGTGTAATGGTATGATATTGATTAAGAAAAAAATCTGCATAAATCTGCGTTTGAGCTGCGGGGAAAAAAATAATCTGATGTGCTGATTTGTTGATGTGCTGATTATGAAATGGTATGATGGTAGATTTTAGTCTAAGGAAAGGTATGATGCGACTTAACAACTAAACGCATCAACAACTTAACATTTTTTTGCCTACTGCCTACTGTTAACTGTCAACTACCAACTACCTGTTGCCAACTGCCTCCTATCTTTTCACGACTTTCAGTACATTCGATTCATTTCCATGACGAAGCATGACATGATACATGCCCGGAGGGAAGGTTCTTCCCAGCATATTCAAATCGATAATATTATCCCCATTGAATAGTTGTACCTGCCGTGAACTCAATTGTTGACCAATGGTATTAGAAATGATGATCTGTACCCATTTGTCATTTTCAGTGTAGACTTTAATAAATGCAGTCCCTTCCGTGGGATTGGGATAAATGGCCGCATTGAGTTCTACTTTTTCTAATGAGGGTCCGGTCAGAAAATCATCAGCATCGGATGAGATAAATACATTTTTCTGAAGGTAGGTAAGCTCTGAATTCCTAAGAATAATTTGCTGGAGTTTTGTATTTCTGATTTCATTTAAATCTCTGGAAGAAAAAGTAGGATCATTTTCAAAATAAAACCGGTCTCCGTCTCTAAGGTCAGTAAATTGCCTTTCAATCATCACAGCCATGGTTTGACCAATCATAACATTTCTGTCTCTCTTCTCTGAAAGCATTCCTACCCAGGGATCTAAATTTTCCAATGAGCCATACACTTCCTGTAATTTTTTAGCTTCATCGGCGGAACCAGTCAATTCAATAAAAGTACGATAAACCGGTAATCCCATATCTCTACGGATTGTATTAAAATCGGGCAGACCCCTGTCTCTGCCTTTATTGATGGTTTTGGCGGCCAGATCAACCAAAGCTCCTGAAACTTCCCTCAGATCCATATTTCTGAGATCATCTACCACTTTGTTATCCATCTTCTGTTGAAGCTGCACACCCATACCTTTTAAATAGGGCTCCACTCCATTACCTAAAGTTATAAGGTATGGATTAAAATAGGCATCCTTATATCTTACATGTCCCTGAGGTAACTCTTGCCCATTGTCGTCTAATCTCAATATTTTTGAATTGGTCAGAGAATAGCCCAACTTAAAAGCAGTAACTGAAAATTCATTAGAAATAGATGGATTCTTATCAATATGATATCCCCTGTATTGAGGTAGTCTTATCCCAATGGTGGGTAACCATTCATTATACACAATGGATTGTAGTAAGGCTATTAACCATTTCCTTGATTCCTGATATATTCTCTCATCACTCCATTCCGGATGAGATTCAGCAAATTGTTCTGCCAGCCGGTTATGCTCTCTGACAAAAATGGTGTGCAAAGAAAGCAATAAAGGTGTTTCATTGGCTCTTTCATCCCCGGTAACAAACATTTTTCGAAGACTACTTGTAGCATCAGCCATATAAGGAGCGGAAGGATCCAATGGACTGTTAAATTCTCCGGTTGTAGTATTCCATGGAAGAAAATTACCTTCTGAAACCCGGAGCTTTCCACGTTCTCCCCTTAACCATTGGGCTCTTTCTTCTTCAAAACCATAAATTGCAGAACCATCCAAATAAGATGTTGCCCGGTTAATATGCCGTCTGGGATTAGATACTGATGTACCGGTACCGGAAGCTGCACGAGCTCTTTTCATAGTAATAACCGATCCTGGAGGAAAATATGCATCCCCATTGGGGACAACTATATTTTCCAGTATTTCTACCGGGTTATCTTCAACCTGAATCAAATCATTATAAAGAAATTGTGCAAAAACCCACACATAATCACTCCATCCAATAGCATCGGGAATGTTTTGGGAACTCTGTGCAAATATCTTATTACTGATTTCTCTGGGGTTGGGTTTATTAAATGCCATATCGAGCTTGGCCTGCCCAATGCCATCCGCATAATCCGGTTTACTCCAATATGCCATCATACTATTTCCGGTACCCCATTCCGGCTGGAGTAGATTATTATTGAATCCGTCGATAGACCTGTATTCCTGAGCACCCAAAATATGAGTTAATGCAAGCGCAAGCAACAAGAATAATAAAGTTATTTTTTCTCGCATAGTATTACAGGATTACATTCATGGGCGTCTAGAAAACTTTCCTACGACCGTCAAAGATATAAAATTGACTTTACGAATTAAGTATTCATGCCATTATTTTATTTTTTTGTTGTTGCAACGGATATAAAGTGGTTTAAATGTTTCGCTTTGAGTCATTTACACACACCTGTAGACACAATTCAGCATGATCAAAATTCAATCCAAATTGGGAAAATTTACATATATAAATTGCCATAAATTGTAGAAAGGCCAATATAAAACAAATATATATAAACATTTTTTATAATGTATAATCGAAAGGAAAAAATTGTTGTTTAATCTTTTCAAAAAAGAACAGGTGCTCATAAAAACCTAAATGAATTATTCAATTTGATATACTCAATAGAAAAATTCGTACATTATATCTATAATTGACTTATATTCAATATCGCAAATTAGAGGAAAGAGACTAAGACAATGAATGTGAATCACGCGTTTCAGTGGTAAATTTGGTTTCATTATTATAAACCTATACTTATTGAAAAGACTTTTTCTCACTGGTTTATATAGTTTTTGGATGGTTGCTCAACTAACTTCGCAGTCTTATAACAACTGGGAGAAAATCATTTTTTATACTGATTCCTGTCAACTATCATTGGATACCATAACTTTTGATCCTTCGAGTCTTTGCATCACACCTTTCATTCCTTACTCCATCGAAGAAAATATACTCCATTTCAACTGTGATGTGATCGAGGAAATGAAAGGGCAGACCATAGAAATTAAATTCAGGAAACTGGAAATGCATCTCAAGACGCCTCAATTCTTTCTCGATTCTTCACAACTAACACAAAAAGAGACGGCTGTTTACATAGGATATGATTATTCGCCCTATAAAAAACCTTATTCCCATTCTTTGATAGATAGGGGAAATATACAATACCAGGGCTCCATTTCCAGAGGATTTTCTGTAGGCAACAGCCAAAATCTATTGTTGAATTCCAATCTCAATCTACAGTTAAATGGCGAGTTAGGAAATGGTATTAAGGTGGCAGCAGCCATTTCAGATGATAATATACCGATTCAGGCAGATGGAAATACCCGGTTATTGCAGGAATTTGACAGAGTATTTATTCAGGTGCAAAAGGATCAGACGGGCATAATAGCAGGAGATTACGACCTGATGTCTCAACCATCGCATTTTATCAGATACTATAAGAAACTTCAAGGTCTGAGAGTTGATCACCAGGTGGCAAATAATGACCAACCCCTGATAACAACTTCAGTAAACATGGCGGTTTCAAGAGGTAAATTTGCACGGCAACAAATCCCTGTACAGGAAGGCAATCAGGGTCCATACAAACTGCAAGGGAATAATGGAGAACGCTTCTTAATCGTATTGCAGGGAAGTGAGCGCATCTATCTCGATGGTAATCTATTGATCCGTGGTCAGGATTTTGATTATATCATTGATTACAACAATGCTGAAATCACTTTTACCCAACAAAGAATTATCAGTCGAGAACTGAGAATCATAGCAGAGTTTGAATACACTGATCAAAACTATTTACGCACACTTTATGCACTTCAATCCCGTTACGAATCCGAAAAATTGTCCTTGAGTTTCGACTTTTATAATGAACAAGACTCAAGAAATGCGACCGGACAGATCGAATTGGACAGTACAGATATTTCAGTTCTTTCTAATGCCACCAATGATCCATTGTCATTATTCCGGTCTGGAATTCGTAACTCTTTACATCCTGATCAAATATCAGGTACTGCCATATTGTATCGAAGAGAATGGGATCACATTGCACAGGACACTATTTTGGTATATGCAGGTAATCCTTCCGGGATTGTTGAAAAAGAGTCCTTGGTTTCGGCTACTTTTTCTGAAGTTGGATCTGGCAATGGTGATTACATTATTGATAATCAAGCAGGAGCAAATGGACGGGTATATAAATTCGTTGGAAAAGGAAAAGGGACTTATCTTCCGGTGATCAGACTGGTTGCTCCTGAGAAACTGCAGATGATGAGCTTATCGGCTTCTGCCAGACCATTTGAGCACTCTACTATNNCAATCGTTTTTCTAATATAGATAATCAGGACAATCAGGGGATGGCAGCCCGCTTTGAATATCGCTATGAATTACCAAAAAATCAGACAGCAAAATGGAAGCCTGTCATTGAAACAGGTTATGAGTATATTGATGAAAACTTCAGATTTTTAAACCCATTCAGAAATCAGGAATTTCATAGAGATTGGAACACTGAGTATCTGGAGAGAAGCAATGAACATCTGGCATTCGTATCGTTTCATCTTGAAAAAGCCGATCAGTTTCGATTGGGTCATCAGCTGTCATCGTACAAAAGAGGCGATCAGTATCAGGGATTAAAAAATGATGTATTTGGCCGATTTCGATCAGAAGGTACGCGCATTGATGTGAATGGCAGCCTCCTGAGCACACAAAGTCAATTCGAATCCACTCAATTTTTCAGGCCTGACCTGGATATCAGGCAAAACTTATCGTTTCTTGACGATTGGGCAATACGATTTCGCTACTTTGCTGAAAAGAATGAAAGAATCAACACGGAGAATGACCAACTTTTGCCCTCCAGTTTTTCTTTTGAAGAATTCTATGTGTTTCTGGAGAGCCCTGAAAATGAGAAAAAACACCTCACCTTTTTCGGAAAACACCGCACAGATCATTTGCCGGAAGAATACCGGCTGGCAAAAGCCACCAGCATTTACGAAGGAGGGGTACAGGGTCATGTAAACCACAAGTCCAGCCAGTTGAGATGGAATGTGAGCTACAGAAATTTTATGGTTAAAAATACAGAATTGATTTCCAATGAAAGTGCATCGACTCTTTTAGGCCGTGTGGATTATGGGTTTGAAGCGCTGAATGGTTTTATCCAATCTTCTTCCAGTGTTCAATTTGGATCAGGCCAGGAAGCAAAAAGGGAATTTCAGTTTATACGGGTGGAAAAAGGTCAGGGAAATTACATCTACTTAGGTGATCTCAACAATGATGGCAAAGACCAGATCAATGAATATGAGCTGGCTGTGTTTAGTGATGAAGCCGACTTTATTCGGGTCAATGTATTCAATAATGAATTCATCCGTACTGAAAATAAAACCCTTAATCAAAGCCTCAGGATTATGCCCGAGAGATGGATACGTGACCGTTCAACAGCATTAAAGAGGGTAGTCAGAAAGTTATCTTTAAACAGTGTTTTAAAAATAGATAAGAAAAACAGCTTTGACTCGGGACGCGGGCCTTTGCTTAATTTCAATACTCTTGATTCTAACCTGGTTGCATACCAGGGTTTGATCAATAACACTCTTTTTATAAACAGAGGAAATCCACTTTTTGACATTCAAACCGGACATCGTAAAAGTAATCACAGGTTTGTACAAATAACTGGTTATGAAGACCGTAGAGATGAAAGATTATTTATAAGATCCAGAATAAACCCTAAAAAGCATATTGACATCATTGCCCAAATAGAAAAAGGTAATCAATATTATGATTCAGAATTTATAGATAGCAGAGATCTGAATCTGGATTTTTGGGCTCTTTCACCTTCCATTGTTTACCGTCCGGGTAATTCATGGAGAATCACCGGAAAATACAGCTACGAAGAACGAAGGCAAAAAATTAATGATATGGAGCATGCCAAACAAAATGCACTTACCCTCGAAATGACATATCGACAAGCTGTTACCAGTGATTTAAGATTTTCAATGAGTCTTGTCAACATTCAATATGAAGGTGACATTTCGGCTCCAGTTGCCTATTCCATACTTTCTGGTTTGAATCAGGGAAATAATTATTTATGGAACATTCAATATACACGAAGGATGTCTGGCAATGTAGACTTTAATATTTCATATGATGGAAGAAAAACCGGACACCATCGAACTGTTCACGTTGCCAGGGCACAAGTCAGAGCTCATTTTTAAAGATCCAACATCTTTTACATTAATCAGGTCAAATCTTCACCCTTAAGGTGATAGAACCCATATTGTAAAGCTCCCCTGGCAATTAAAAGCACTAAAAGAGCTGCCCAAAGTCCATGATTTCCAAAAGCAGGCTCAAGTAAATAATATGCAGAAAGGTAAAGGATTAAGGATATAAACATGCTGTCACGCATCGCCCGGCTGGCGGTTAATCCAATAAAAATTCCATCCCATATATAACTGGGAAAGGCTAAAACAGGAAATACTGCCATCCACACCAGATAGGGTATTGCTGCATCAATTACTTCCATCTGATTTGTAAATATATATAAAAGTGACTTCCCCGCAATTGCATATAGGCAAATGTAAAACAGTGCAAATACCAATCCCCAAAGGAAAATAAGCCGGATGGCCTGCTTTAATTTTTGACGGTCATCCATCCCTTTATATTTACCGATTATACTTTCGGCTGCATAAGCAAAACCATCGATACCATAAGACATCCAGTTGACAAATTGCAGCAAAACCACATTCACCGCCAAAATAATTTCTCCNNAGTGAGCATGACAGTTCTTATAAAAAGGTCTTGGTTGACATGGAGGAAGATTCTCACGTCTTCCCACATCAATATGATCTTCCACCTGAAACGATGCAATACTTCCCGGAAATTGAAATATAGAAAACAAAACGCCAGAAAAACTCCCGCATATTGGGCCACAACGGTGCCTATAGCTACTCCAGAAATACCCAAGCCCTGCACCTGTACAAGATAAGCACTCAGAGTGATATTCAGCACATTGATAAATAGGGTAAGAATCAAAGGTATGGCAGCATTCTGCATACCAAAAAACCAACCTAAAAGCACATACAACATCAAAGCGGCAGGAGCATCAAAAATCCTTATAAAAAAATAATTGGAAACCAGATCCGATTGGTCGTTTGAGACATTCAGTAAAAACGATGCGGCTTGAAAGACTGGTTTTTGTAAGAGGACAACAATAATAGCCAATATCAACGATAGAGACAAAGCCCGGTATAAAGTCCCTGAAATGCCCAGCTGATTTCTTCTCCCATATTCCTGAGCCGTCATCCCGGTGGTACCCATTCGAAGAAATCCAAAATTCCAATAGATAAAATTGAAAATCATGGACCCAAGACCTACTGCACCCAAATGGGATGCTGACAATCTACCCATCAATAGGGTATCGACAGTGGATAACAAAGGTACCGAAATATTGCTTACAATATTTGGAATGGCCAATCGCAAGATTTCCTTATTCATTCCTTTTATCATCATCACATATAAAATAATAAATGGTTGCGAAAGTAAGAGATTGGTTTTAAAATGCAATTACTTTTCAATCCGCAATCAGAGGATAAACTATTCAATTGACATGCAATTAACCAGGTGGCAATGATTAACCCTATAAAATCGTGCCTTTTGATGGTCAATCAGCTTTTCATATGACACTTACGATCAAGAAGCAGGAATAAACCATAAAGGATTATGATCTCCATCTCCTCCGTTGTAATTCACGGTGATCTCTTCTCCGGCTTCTATCTGTTTTATACATAGAAAATCGATGGTTTCATACATTAAGTCGAGTTCAAATTCAGCATTTGCAATTTCCTTGTGATTATACAAAGAACCATTACCCAATGCTATAGCTGCGGCATCCAAATTTTTTCCCCACAAAAAATAATAATCATGGAGAACCAACCTGTGAAGGATTTGTAATTCTTCAGGGGGTACTTTGATGATCTGGCAAACTTCAATGATTTCACCGGGCATGATCGGCACAGAAGTAAAAACGCCTCTGCCCCCTAATGGTGATGGAGCTATATATAGACCGGGAATCTGTTGCATTTCATTCTTTTTTTATCAAATATACACCGGTCAAAATCAGTATCAGACTAAAGAGATGAAATATACTGATGATCTCACCGTCTACCATTCCCCACCCCAATGCAACCACCGGCATAAGGTATGCAACCGTGCTGGCAAAAACAGCATTGGTATTCTGTACCAACTTAAAAAAAATGATGCTGGCTGCAACTGTTCCCATAATAGATAATAAAGCGACTGCCCCTAAAGAAAACAATGCATGAGATTCGGTCTTCAATTGAGTAAAAAAGCTGCTAAAAAAGAGAAAAAAAGTAGCAGGAATTGCAACAAATCCAAACGAAACCGCACTGATTTGTATTGGGTTCACATCTTGAAAATATCGTTTTACCATGTTGACGCTGGTGCCATAACACATCGTACCGACTACAACCAGGAGCCCATACAAAGGTTTGCCACCAATAGCTGATTCTTTGGATAAGAGGAGCAATGAAGCTGCTCCACTAAATCCCAGCAATACACCGGCCAGTTTAAATTTTGAAAATAATCCATTGAAAAATATAAGACCCAAAAGTAAAGTGAATATGGGTGTCATACTATTAAGTAATCCGGAAACTGAGCTGGAAATCTCTGTTTGAGCGATCGCATACATATATGCGGGAATGCCAGTACCGGTCAATCCAACGGCAGCAAATATTGGCCATTTCTTCCAGTCGATATTTTTTCTTGTAACCACTAAAACCGGAATGAATACCATTCCTGAAATCACGAGGCGAAGTGTACCTACAACTGCGGGTTCGAATGCAATTAAGGCTTTCTTGATTAAAATAAAGCTGCTCCCCCAGATCAGACTCAGTATGAATAAAGTAAACCATGCTACAATTTCAGCCGGTGCATTCTTTTGCATAGAATTAACAGTAAAAACTTTCTCCTAAACCATTTATAGTGACAAAGGTATACCAGTGGCATAAATAATCTTATTAAATTCGCCCCCTCTACCCACTCCAAAACGCAAATAACAATGCAAGATGTAAAATTGTTTGCAGGCACAAATTCAGAATATCTCGCTGAGAAGATAGCAGATTTTTATGGCGCAAACCTGGCTAGCTATGAAGTTAAGAAATTTAGTGATGGAGAAATGCAAATCGTCATTAAAGAGTCCGTAAGAGGTGCTTATATTTTCTTTGTACAATCCACATTTGGATCGGCTGAAAATATCCTGGAATTGCTTTTGATGATCGATAGTGCAAAAAGGGCTTCGGCCGGATACATAACTGCTGTTATACCTTATTTTGGCTATGCCCGGCAGGACAGAAAAGATAAACCCAGAGTGCCCATTTCGGCAAAACTTATGGCCAATTTATTAGAAGCAGCCGGTGCAGACAGGATCATGACTATGGATTTGCATGCCGATCAGATTCAGGGATTTTTTGACATTCCCGTTGATCACCTGAAAAGTGAATTCATTTATATTCCTTATTTGAGAAAGTCAGACCTTAGTAACATCATCTTTGCATCACCGGACGTAGGAGGGGTAAAACGAGCACGTACTTATGCAAAGTATTTCAATAGAGATCTCGTGATCTGTGACAAAGAACGAATGCAGGCCAATGAAGTAAGCGCCATCACAGTAATCGGAGACGTGAAAGGAGGAGATGTAATTCTGGTAGATGATATAGTTGATACAGCCGGCACTTTATGCAAGGCCGCACAGGCTCTGATGGATAAAGGCGCGAAAAGTGTTAGTGCCATGTGCACACATCCGGTGCTCTCAGGTAATGCTTATGAAAACATTGAAAATTCAGTACTTACAGAGCTGATCACTACCGATACTATTCCATTGAGGAAGCATTCGGATAAAATCAAAGTTCTTTCATGTGCTAAATTATTTGCCCGCGCCATTCGCAATACGCATGAATATAAATCCATTGCTGCACTGTTTGTTGAAAAATAGCTTTGGATTCCATCCTGATTAAACCCTTTGATCCAGGGCAGAACATTATTGCTTACAATCATTTTATTGATAGAATACAAGATAAAAGACAGGAAAAAATATTGGCATTAAAAAATCTTTTTTGCTATTTAAATATTTTTATCTTTGCAGTCCTTTTTAAACAAGCATAATTTCTATCATGGAAAAAGTACATATAAATGGAGAGGTCAGACCAGTAAGCGGCAAATCGATCAATGGTGGTCTCCGTCGCGAGGGCAAACTTCCTGCGGTTATTTATGGAAGAAAAGATAATATTTTGTTCTCCACTTCAGCAAAAGCAGTAAAAGATATCGTATATACGCCGGATTTTAAATTGGCAGAAATTGATATTGATGGAGCTACCCACCTTTGTATATTAAAGGATATTCAGTTTCATCCGGTATCTGAAGAAATCGTCCATATAGATTTCCTTAAGTTATATGATGGGGTCCCTGTAAAATTAGAGGTACCCATTCGTTTTAAAGGTTCATCACCCGGTGTAAAGCTGGGAGGAAAATTGATTCAGCAACTCAGAAAAGTCAAAATTAAAACCACTCCTGAGCACATGGTTGACACCATGTATGCAGATATTTCAGATTTGGGCTTGGGGCAAGCCATCAGGGTAAAAGACCTCATTTCCAATGATAAAATTGAAATAGTGAATAACCCTGCAGTTCCGATTGCAACCATTGAAATACCAAGAGCGCTTAAGAGCGCAGCGGCTGCCGAAGCAAAAGCAACAAAAGGCAAATAATTTACCTGAAATTCAAGCTTAGAGAAGTGCCTCTTACCTTTCAAATTGGTATGAGGCATTTTTTATAGATCCCGGACTACCTGGATGATGGTATCGGTATCTCCCATTGTGTAATAGTGAATACAAGGCACTCCCGCCGCTTTAAGTTCTTTGGATTGTTGGCGGCACCATTCTATACCAATTTCTTTAACTCGTCCATTGTCCTGATTATTCAACACTTCTCTGATCAACTCTTCAGGCATACTGACAAAAAACTTCCTGGGTAACGTATGGATCTGCTTTGCCGATGTCAATGGCTTCAATCCCGGTATAATGGGAGCGTGAATTCCAATAGAGCGGCATGATTCCACAAACTTGAAAAACCGGCTGTTATCAAAAAACATTTGCGTGACTATATACTCCGCACCGGCATCCATCTTTTTCTTAAGATATTCAAGATCAATAGCCATATTTGGCGCTTCAAAGTGTTTTTCAGGATATCCCGCCACTCCGATACAAAATTGTGTTCTGGCTCCGTTCGCAATATTGGTATCAAGATAAATTCCTCGGTTCATATTATGGATCTGTTTCACCAGGTCTACAGCATAATTATGTCCACCTTCTTCGCCTATAAAACGGTCTTCAAATTGTCTGGCATCACCCCTTAATGCAAGAACATTATTTATGCCTAAGAAATGAAGATCAATGAGTGCATTTTCAGTTTCCTCTTTTGAAAATCCGCCACATATCAAATGAGGAATGGCGTCCACCCCATACCTGTGCATAATCGAAGCACATATCCCCACTGTGCCCGGTCTTTTGCGAATAGCAGTCTTTTCATAATAGCCACTATCCATTTTTTTATAAATAAATTCCTCTCTATGGTAGGTTACATCAATAAATGGGGGTTTAAACTCCATTAACGGATCCAGAATATTGAAAATATCCTGCATGGTTCCCCCCTTTAAAGGAGGCAAAACTTCGAATGAAAGCAAGGTTGCACCTTTGGCTTGATCAAGATATTCTGATACTCTCATGGTTAATTATTGATCAGCGGGTATTTTTAGCCGTGCGAAGATAGTAATTTGGAGAATGTAAAATTACTTCTTCCTTTTAAAATCTCCCCTTTTCCAGGCATCGATAAACTGTTTCCAGGCCAAAGGATTGAATATTTGTTGTGGCTTGAATTGTCCCTCATACCGAAAGGCTTCTGCCGTCTGACGCATATAGATATTAATGGCTTCGCGTCCATCTACCGGAAGATTATAGCGAATTTCCCTAAGCAATTCTTCTGCCAGTACATCACTGTAATTCTTTTGCAATTCATCGGATATATCGAGTGCAAGAAATTCAATTCTGAAATGCTCGCGGCTTGGAAAGGGCCTGATCACTGCTTCCGGCAATAGTATACTGTCCTGTGTCATGATTTGAATCCAATAATATAAAGTTCTTTGCAACGTGTCAGGAACTATGTATTCCACCGTTTTAAACCCTACCTGGGAAAATACAACCACATCCCCTTTGGCTGCCACTAATGAAAAGAATCCATCTGACTCGGAAACTGTACCCCTTGTAGTCCCTTTTATATACACATTGGTAAAGGGTAGAGGATAAATTTTTTCTCCGGCACCTTCGGTAACCACTTTCCCTGAAAACTGAATATACCTGGATTGTCCGTCATCCTGTCCATACAGATGATATGGAAAAATTGCAATGATCGATAGGGTAAGAATATATAAGAATTTCTTCACGAACAGGAAAATGGTTGTGCTAAAATATTTGAACGCAAAATAGAGGAAAATTTCCTTAATACTTATTAGAATAACACTTTATTAACGAGACTGGTTTAATGAAGTACGATGAATGGTGAAAATCTACCCAATAATTCACCGGGTTAAAACCGTCAGGATAATCTGAAAATTACGTAAATAATGCTTACGCTTTTAAGAATAAAATAAATTTTTAAATTGAAGCTTAGTCGTTTCCATTGAATATTTGTTCATTTTCTTTCCCCC
>JRYF01003055.1_pt1 | contig 36775 bp, 26 predicted proteins | sample 235331 | NCBI WGS metagenome assembly JRYF01 (sample SAMN03074217, study PRJNA261475) | activated sludge metagenome | biome: Wastewater Treatment Plant; feature: Wastewater; material: Activated sludge; isolation source: activated biomass of a wastewater treatment plant treating hydrocarbon... ...
TCAGAACAACTCTAATATTCACAAAACCCTTCGGCCCGCTTGACTACTAATTTTCTCAATTTATCGGAAATATAGGTGCTCATGCGGCTTTCAGGATAAGGTGGGCACGGGCCTTGGCCATGCGCATCAAGTGTTCGAGCGCCATGTAGTCGTCCAATTCGGCTTTTTCTTCCGTCGTGAGATGAGCGTTTTTTTCCTTATCAATCAGTTCTTCCACTCGTTGCTGGACGGCGGGCGCTGCGCGAAAGGCGATGACCTTTTCCGGGCTGGTGGCGGCGATAAAGTTCGCTATTTCGTCGAAGGCTAATGATTTTGTGGCTGTCATATCTTTTAAGTTGTTGGAACAAATCTATTCATCAATCAGGAACTTCATCAGGCGGCCAGTTCGACGGGGTAAAACTGGTATTGCAATTGGCTGGAAGCGAATGCCAAGGCCTGCAGGATGTCTGCTTCCTTCAAGCGTGGAAACTCATCGAGCATGGTCGGGATATCCATTCCGCCCGCCATGTTGGCGAGGATGGCGGAGACGGTGATGCGGGTGCCTGCAATATGCGGCTTGCCCATGCACACTTTCGGGTCAACGGCGATGCGGGGTATTGCGGAAAAACTGGTTGCTTGTCGTTTCTCATGGCTGGATGTATTTTTTGCAAAGCTACTGCCTTTTGCCCTTATTTTCCCGCCGCTGTCCGGCAAAATCCTCCAGTAGGATGCGGTGGTGGAAGCGCCAGGTCAGCCCATCGAAACCAACTCCAACTGCCCGTCCTGCTGGTTCGCCCGTGCTGCAATCTTGTGGAGAACGCATCTTCTGTCCAGTCCTCACTGCATGGGGTACCGGTACATGCGGAAAGACCCAGTCAAGTGATTTCTGATGAGTTGGGACGTTGGAATTATTTCCCGCAAAGTCACGCAAAGGGTGATGCTGACTTACTTAGCGTGACTTTGCGAAACCTTTGCGTGACTTTGCGGGAAAACCAACTTATCAGATCTGCTCTCATCCGTTATCCTATTTCACGACCGGTTTTTTGAGCAAAAAGTGTACGTTTGGGTTTTCAACCTCCTGTTGCAGCAGGCATATAACTTGAACAAGATGAAAATACGCATCACGGAAACTGCAAAAAGCACGTTCCATTTTCATAAAACCTTGTCGCTGTCGGGACTTGTCGGGTTTGCATGCAAGTGCATGTTTTTTCCGATGCCCGTCATGGTGACCGCCGCCGCTTTTTTTCTTTTTGTTGAAACGGCCCTTGCCCAGCACCATCCCGTTTTTCCGGGCCGCTATGGGCAGGAGTTGCTCGACAGCCTTGCCGTTGCTTACAAACCTGTTTTTTCCATGCCGCAGTCCCAGGCACGGGACACGCTTTTCGGCAAAATCTACAATCAGAACGACAGCCTCACCTGCGTCTATACCGGCTTCACGATTTGGCTCGACCCGACGCAGGATCCGACACAGGCAGCCTTTATGAACGGTGGCCCGGATGCCATCAACACCGAACATACCTACCCGCAAAGCCTCGGTGCCACGGGCCTGGCAGAGGGCGACCTGCACCACCTCTTCCCCACCCGTGCCGACGTGAACGCCGCCAGGGGCAATTCGCCCTTCACGGAAATCCCCGACGAAGAAACGCAGGAGTGGTACTATTTGAATCAAAAAACGACCACTATCCCCACGACCAACATTGACCTTTACAGCGAACGCAAAGGCGACCTCTTCGAACCCCGTGAAGACCACAAGGGCAACGTCGCCAGGGCCATGTTTTATTTTTACACCATGTACAAGGCGCAGGCCGATCTGGCCAATCCCGCCTATTTTGAATCGCAGCGACAGACCCTGTGCGAATGGCATTACCTCGATCCCGTGGATGGCCTGGAATGGCAACGCACCTGGCACATCGCCCAATACCAGGCAAAGCCGAACCCCTTCGTGCTGGATTGCACCGTAGCGGCACGGAGCTATTGCAGCGATTTCGGGAATTTTTGTGAAACGACCGGCAGCGACGACCTGGCCGGGGAAGTGCCGCTCCGGTCGGTGGTCGTGCCCAATCCGGTGCGGGAATCGGCGCATTTTGTTTTCTCCCTGCACCGGCCCGGCAAAGTGCGGCTGGAGATTTTCAACTGGACCGGCTCGGTGATCGAAATGGTGGAACTGGGCCACCGCACGGCAGGCGAGCACCGCTATTTTTGGCAAAAAAACGCTGCCTTGCCGCCCGGCCCGGCCTTCTACCGCATCGTTGTTGAAAGTGGTGGGAAATGGGATGCCGTTGCGGGAAAGTTTGTGATGTTGCCCTAGTCTTCGGCTATCAAAATGACGGTATCAACGGCTCCTGCGGGCGGAAGTTTCAGTCGCTTCCTCCACAACACGAAAACCTTTTTTAGGTGCAGTAAAATTTGGTGGGGATAGGAAATAAAACACTGACGGTGATCGTGAAGACACAAGGGTTGGCGAAGTGTTGGGCTTGTGATAAATTTATTGACACCGCTTAGGCTTGGGCCTGGGGGAGCGGTGGAAGGAGAGGTCATTTTTCATACAACTGGGGAGGTAAGATTGTCTTTTTGACAGAAGTAACATTGACAGGATGAATCGGTGAAATGCCGCATACCTACCACCTTGCCATTTTTTCGGTCAAACCTGTCTTTGATCCTGTCAAAAAGGTCGGTTTCAGCATTTTCAAAATACCTGCGCAACGAATAGCAACATAAATCAGCAATTTGAACAAGGCTGGTAAGTTCAGAATTGACAAAAAGGGGCGTTTCAATTATTTTTTCGATGCTTGTCCAGAGCGTTCCATGTTTGTGGAAACGCTTCATCAGGTCGGTGTGCTTTCTTGAAACAGTTTCGTTGTTGTCGTGAATCAAAGCACCAAAAAGGTTCTTTTCCCTTGTACTCCTGGCAACAATCTTGAGATATTGTTCGAACCTTGATACAAGTTGTTCCAATGCCTGTTCATCGGCAGGCATCTTTGCTCGTGCGGGGTCAAAGTGAATTTTGTTTATGCTTTCGCCAAACAACCTAGCAAAAGACCAACTGCCGACCAAATCTGCTAATTCCTGGATGAACGCCGTGCGTTCGGTATGGGTAAGGTGAACGTAAGCGTCGGTTTGGCGATAATTTTTTCTGGTCTGCTTGTAATGGCTTCTGTTTGGGCTTTTCTGGAGCCGTAGCAATTCAGCTTTTCTGATTTTATCCACTTCATGCCTTCTTTGGGCATGGTTCATCAAATCGAAACCCGCAATTTTGCTTTGCTCGATATATTTTCTTGCAATCCAAGCCGTGTGGATTTCATTCTCTGCCAATCCATATTTTTTTTAATGCCGTGAATTTTACTTTCACACTGCTTCCAGTAGGCAATGGGAATGGAAATACCTGCCAACACGTAATGACTGGTGTTACCTGGAATTTCAGGTGTCCCGGATTCATCAATGTAACAAAAGAAGACCATGAGGTTGGGGCAAAAAAAAAGCGACTGGTTTCAGGGAATTATTCCCGTGATAGAGACGCTTGGCGACTCTTCCCAGACGCAAGTGCAAAGGTAATGGGTTTTGTGTAAAATTCATGAAAACTTCAAATAGTTTCATCATTGTTCTTTTTTGCTTCCTTTTGGGTTAATTTGTCTCAAATTCAAAAAAAAAACTCCCAACTTCCCGCTCCTGTTTTTTACAAAAAAACACCTCCATCATGTTCAAATATGCTTCGATAATGCTTGTGTTGTTGGCCCTCGGCTGCGGCCAGGGAACAACGACCGATGCCGATGCTCCGCAACCTGTCGTATCCCTGACCGGGAAGCCCCTGCTCCCGCCGGACGATTCGCCGGAAGCGAAGGCAAAAAAAGACAGCCTTTTGGCCATTGCCCGCAAGGACTTTGAAACAAACCCGAACGATCTGGACAACATCATCTGGCTGGGCCGCCGGACGGCGTATGGCTGGCGCTACCGGGATGCCATTTCCATTTTCTCGGAGGGGTTGAATAAACATCCCAGTTCACCGGAACTGTACCGGCACCGGGGTCACCGCCATATCTCCGTGCGGGAGTTTGACCAGGCCATTGCCGATTACCGGCAGGCGGCCCTTTTGGCCGAAGGCCGACCCCTCGAAATCGAACCCGATGGCATCCCCAATGCTCTCGGATTGCCGCTTTCCAACCTGCATTTCAACATCTATTACCACTGGGCACTGGCCCATTACCTCAAAGGCGAATTTGAAACGGCGGATTCGCTGTATGCTGTTTGCATGAAATGGTCGGACAACCCCGACTTGCTCGTTGCCACGGCGGATTGGCGGTACATGACCCTGCGGCGGCTCGGCAGGAACGACGAGGCCGCCCGCCTGCTTGCCGAAATACCCGACACGCTCCAACTCGTCGAAAACGATGGCTACTACAACCGTCTGCTCATGTACAAGGGCCTGAAGCAGCCGGAAGAATTGCTCGACTTCACCCTGACCGGCCTGGAGGCCCAGTTGCCGCTCGTCACACAGGGCTATGGCGTGGGGAACTGGTTCCTCTGCAACGGCGACACGGCCCGTGCGATGGAGGTTTTCCGCAACATCCTGGCGACGGATCACTGGTCGGCCTTTGGGTATATTGCCGCAGAGGCGGAAGTGGCGCGGCAATGAATAGACTTTTTTCTGCGAATGAAAAGATCATTTTGGCTTTTTCCCTGCATCGTACCGAATTTTGCGCTACTTTTGGATACGCGTTGAGGGTGGATGCCCGTTATGGATCGAAGGAAAAATAAATTGTTGGATTTATTTTTATCAGACCTCGTCCTGCTCGGACTTCAGGAGGAGTAAACCTTACAAGTTGTTTTTTCACCGTTCATATATGGTGCGAACCGAACAACCGGCGGCTCCCAACGTTTGATGTCCCGGAACTGATTACACCGACCATGCGCATATCTACGCTGCTACTTTCCATAGCGTTTTTTGGCCTCTCCGGTACACTGCCGGCGCAAAACTGCGGCTGCGCCGAAGAGGGCAACTGCCCTTTTTCCTTTTCTGCCAACAGCAATACGCAGGTTTGTTACGAAATAACCGATGCCTTCAACAACAACCTGGCGAACCCCCTGCAAGGCGTTTGCGGCGTATCGGTGCGTTTCCGGCACGGGCGCGTGGGCAACATGAACCTCACCCTTACTTCGCCCGGCGGCCAGCAGGTGCAACTCATCGGCACCGGCGGCAACTGCAACACGTGGACACCCATCGCCACCTGGGACGTCATCTTCGCACCCTGCGGCGAAACCTGCGCTCCCGACACCCTGAACAACTGCCCCTATCCCTGCAATTTCAACGGCTGCCCCACCGATTGCCCCTGGGCCAACGCCAACTACTCCGGCACTTACCATCCCTTTGCGGGGTGCCTGGAAAATTTCAATACCGGCCCTGCCAACGGGCAATGGTGCCTGACCATCAACAACACGGCTCCTTTCAACGGCGGCGCCATCCTCGATTTCAGGATCATCCTTTGCGACCAATCGGGCATCCTTTGCTGCGATGCCGATGCAGGGAACCTCAATTTTGCGCCCGACGTGAATGCTTGCACAGGCGACAGTGCGCTCCTGTTCAGCCCGAACCCCCTCTATGGGGCCATCGTGCCCGACCCCGACGAGTACGGCTACCGCTATGCTGTTTTTGGTCAAAACGCTTTGCTGGCGCTGGATTCGGTGCCCAACCTCATGGCCTATTCGCCCGGTACTTACCAGGTGTGCGGGCTTTCCTACCTCTATGCCGACACGGCGGCTTTGCCAGTGCCCGGCACTGCCTGGACGCCGCAATTGCTCCGGGACACGCTCACCGGCCCGGCCCCGCCATTTTGTGGCCACGTGGCCAACAATTGCATTGATGTTCAAATCGCCGATCCGCCATTGCCTACCAACCTGGCAAGCACCCTCTGCCAGGGCGACACGCTTTTTGTTGGCGGTGAAATATATACCCAGGCAGGGGTCTATTCCGATACGTTGGCATCTTATGTCGGCTGCGACAGCATCGTGAACCTGACGCTGACGGTGCTGCTTCCCGACACGGTTTTTTTGACGGAAACGCTGTGTCCTGGCAGTGTTTTTCAGGTGGGCGATTCCACTTATGCTGCCACGGGCATTTATACCAATGTTTTTCAAAACGCCAACGGCTGCGACAGCACGGTGTTCCTCGACCTGACGGTATTGCCGCTTGCGGCAACATCGCTCAGCGACACGATCTGCGCCGGCGATTCGGTCTGGGTCGGGGGCATGGCGTTCCATGCTTCCGGGGCCTATACCGTTGTCTTGCTCTCGTATCTCAATTGCGACAGCACCATCACGCTGAACCTCACGGTTGTGGATGTAGCCGTTTCCATACTTCCCGCTGATACCCTGACCTGTCAGCAGCCTGCTGCGACTCTTGTGGCATCGGCATCCACCTCGCTGGGCACACTTGGTTATGTTTGGTCGCTGGTGGGAGGCACTTTGCCGGGCGGCAATACCTCGCCGACCCTGGCCGTCGGTGTGCCCGGCACTTACACGGTCGAAGTCACGGCGCAGGGATGCACGGCCACCGATACGGTTCAGGTTTTTCAGAACGCTGACCTGCCAACGGCACTGGCCTTCGCCATCGCTACCGATACGCTCACCTGCACCGTCACGGGCATACAATTGGACGGTAGCCTCTCTACGGGGACAGGGCCATTGTCCTGGCAATGGACGGCACTGGGGGGCAGCACCGTGCCCAATCCCTCCTCGCCCCTGGTGACCGTTGCCTCTCCCGACACATACCGATTGACCGTGACGGACTTGAACAACGGCTGCACGGGTATCGCAATGGTGGTCGTTTCACAAAACACCATCCCGCCGGTGGCCAATGCGGGCGCTGACACGATACTCTCCTGCACACTCCCGTCCGTGAACCTCGACGGTTCAGCTTCCATGCCCTTGGGGAATATTTCCTATCAATGGAGTGCCGTGTCGGGCGGGAATATTTTGCCCCCGGCCAACGTGCCCAACCCTGCCGTGGACGCACCGGGCACTTACCTGCTCCTTGTCACCGACTTGTCGAACGGTTGCCGGGACTCGGCGCTGGTCACTGTGAGCGTGGATACCCTCACGCCCAATGCAATCATTGACCTCCCTTTTGGCAACACGCTGACCTGTTTTTTCGATGAAATAATCCTCGATGGCACGGCTTCCACAGGCAGTGTCAACCTCAGTTATCAATGGTTGGGCAACATCGCAACCGGCCAGGGAACCTTGCTGGCCACTGCTGCCCAGCCCGGCCTTGTGACGCTCGTGCTGACTGACCTCCTGAACGGCTGCACGGACAGCACTGCCGCCCTCATCGGAGTGGATACGATTGCCCCCATTGCTGACGCAGGCACCCCCGATACGCTCGACTGCACCGACATCACCGCCGACCTCGGTGGGCCGGGCACTTCCATTGGGCCGAATTTCAGCTACCAATGGGCAAGCTCGCCAGGTGGTTCCTTTACCGGCCCGACCCAATTTCCACAGACAACCGCCGACTCGGCAGGCACGTATTTCCTCATGGTCACCAATATCCAGAATGGCTGTACGGCACTCGATTCGGTCTTGGTGCAGAGCGACTATCAGCCTCCTTTGGCCAATGCGGGGCCGGACTGGGCGCTCACCTGCCAGGTTACGGAGGTCACGCTCGATGCCAGTGGCTCTACCATCGTGCCCTTCACAACGTTTCAGTGGTTCAATTCAGCGGGCACGCAGATTTCCAATAATGTGCAGTTGACGGTGGATTATCCCGACACGTTCCTGTTCGTCATCCGTTTTGCCTTTTGCGAGAGCAGGGATACGGTCGTTGTGAGCCTCGTTTCCGTGCCGCCCGTGGCCCACGCCGGGCCGGATATGGAACTGGATTGCCTGAACGGCCAGGCCGATTTGGATGGCAGCGGCTCCGATGCCGGCACCGATATCAGCTATCAATGGTCGGGTGCCTCCCCCGGAGCCAGTATCCTTTCTGGCGAAACGACCCCCCAGCCTATCGTGAACGCACCGGGGCTATACGTCCTCTCGGTGTTGAACACGGCCACTTTTTGCGAAAGCACCGATACCGTACTCGTGACGCTGGACACGGCGGCCTGCCTGCCGGTGGCCGATGCCGGTGCCGACGGGCTGGTGAATTGTTACAATGATAACCTCGTGGATACCCTGGCGGCGAGCGGCTCGGCAGGCCCCCTCTATGGTTATCAATGGACGGCCCTATCGGGGGTTGTAAAGGATGCCTCCAACCCCTTTGCGCCGGTCGTGGAAGCGGGGGAATACATTTTTACCGTTACCAATCTGGCTACCGGATTGTCGGCCCACGACACGGTGTTCGTGGCGATTGACACGATGCCCCCGGTGGCAGAACTTGGGCCGCCCATATTGCCATTGACTTGCCCGGAACTGGCCGGTTGTTATGCGCTGGACGTGAGCGCTTCGTCGCAAGGGCCGGGTTATGCGTATTCCTGGGAGACCCTCGACGGGGTGTTCTGCGGGCCAGCCGACATGCTGAACGTCGAGGTTCAAGGCCCCGGTGTCTATTTCCTTTCCGTGATGGATTTGGCCAACGGCTGTGTGGCACAGGATGCCGTGCTGGTGCAGTTGCTCGATTTTCCTGCCGAAGCGGAAGCAGGCCCATCTGTGCAGATTCCTTGCAGCGATACGACCACGATATTGGACGGGAGCGCTTCGTCCGCAGGTGGCGCTTTTACTTACCAGTGGTCTTCTTTGGGTGGTGAAATACTGAGCGGAGGAAACACGCTCCATCCAGTGGTCGCTGCCAACAACCCACAGGACACTTTTTACCTGACCGTCACCAATACCCTGAACGGCTGCCTGGCTACCGACTTCACGGTGGTCTTTTCCCCAACGGGTTGTTTTCCAACCTGCCTGGCCACTGCCTCCGGCCCGCTCGACTGCGATTCGGGCATCGTGACATTGAGCGCTGCGGGTTCCTCGCAAGGGGCCGGCATCAGCTATCTCTGGGAGCCGGTAACGCCGGGGGCCAGCCTTTGTGGTGGTGAAATGACCAGTGCCGCTTGTGCCGATGCCGCCGGCATTTACCAACTCACCGTAACCCGCACTTATCCGACCGGACTGCAATTCAGCACGACCTGCAATGTGCAAGTGACAAGCGACGTGCAGCCTCCAACGGCCAACGCAGGACCTGACCGCAACCTGACCTGCTCGGACAACGTGCTGACGATCAACGGAAACGCCTCCTCATCGGGAACCAATTTCACTTACTTGTGGTCAACGCCCGATGGCAACATTCTTTCGGGAGCGACAACCCCTGCGCCGCAGGTCAATGCGCCCGGCACCTATTTTTTATTGGTAACCAATACCGCCAATACCTGCACGGCGACGGATGTCATGTCCGTTGGGGTGGATACCCTGCACCCCGTAGCACAGGCAGGGCCGGGCGATCAACTCTCCTGCACCGTTGGGACGGTCGTGCTGAGCGGCAGTTCCACACCGCCGGGTATGTTGCCTTTATGGACGACCGCCGATGGCGACATCTGTGCGGGTACCAACACGTTCAGCCCCGTTGTGTGCAATGCGGGCACCTATGTGCTCACCGTGACCCATCCCGTGAACGGCTGCACGGCCACTGACTTCACCGTCGTCACGAAAGATGGCGGCGTGCCAAATGCCGATGCCGGGCCTGACCTGCATTATACCTGCACACAAAAGGTTTTCACCTTGAACGCCAGTGCTTCTGGCGGCCCGGTGCTGAGTTACCAGTGGACGGTGCTCGCCGGCGGCTGCATCAACGGGCCTTCCAACATCCTGCAACCGACGGTGGCCTGTCCCGGCATTTACCGGTTGGTGGTGACGGATGAAGTGAACGGCTGCACGGGCATTTCGCAAATGCAGGTCATCGCAGACACGCTGCCGCCCATTGCGAACCCCGGCAACGACCGGGAAATCAATTGCGACAGCCTCGTCGTCACGCTCGATGGCAGCGGCTCAAGCCCTGCGGGTTTGTTGGATTTTGTTTGGTCAACTCCCGACGGGCATTTTGTTTCTGGTGAAACAACGCCCTTCCCGCTCGCAGATTCTGCCGGCACTTATATCCTCATCGTTACCAATGTGCAAAACCAGTGCAAGGACACGGCCAGCGTCACCGTGACCCTGGATGCCAATTTGCCCGTCGTGGATGCCGGGCCTGATTCCACCTTGACCTGCTCCCGGGCCAGCTTTGCGCTGAACGGAACAGGTTCCTCCTCCGGGCCAAACATCGTGTATTCATGGACGCACCTGTTCCCCGGCGGCGGCATTGTTGGCGGCAGCAACACGCCGACACCGCTGATCAATCTGCCGGGCGTGTACGTCCTGTCGGTGGAGGATGTGAGCAACCAATGCGTACTGACCGACACCGTGCTGGTCACGATGGATACCGTTGCTCCCGTAGCGGTCATTTCACCCCAACAAAACCTGCTGGTAACTTGCGGAGCAAATCAATTGACATTGAGCGGCAGCCAGTCCATCCCGTCAGGCGGCGTGTTTTACCAATGGCAAACACAGGACGGCCATATCGTCGGCGGTTCGCAATCGCAACAGGTGACGGTGGACAGCGGCGGCTCCTATTTGCTCACGGTGACGGACCTGGTGAACGGCTGCACGGCCCTTGCGGCTGTGCAGGTGGAAGAAGATTTTGATAAACCTGTTCTTGCTTTTGGGCCGGAGCCTGTGCTGACTTGCGACAGCCCGCAGGTTCAGGTCAGGGTGATCCCGCAGAACGGCGGTGGCAGTGTTTTTTCCTTTGCGTGGAGCGGCCCCGGCACGATCACGCAACCCGACTCCCCCCACCCGATGGTCGGCCAACAGGGCATTTACCAAGTAATCGTGACCGATGCCTCGAACGGCTGTACGGCCAGTGGTTCTGTCCTGGTGACACAGAATACGCAGTTGCCCATTGCGAAAGCAAAAGCCAACGGAAGGCTCGATTGTGAAAACCTGTCGGTCGAGATGAGCGGGCAAGGCTCCTCCACGGGGGATGTGACCTATCAATGGACGACCCCCGGCACGGGCACCATCTCCGACCCCACGGCCCTCTTCACCCAAGTGGATGTTGCCGGGTGGTACTACCTTACCGTGCGCCGCCTCGACAATGGCTGCACGGCGACGGACTCTGCCGAAGTGATGGCAGATGCAGTGCCGATTGAGGGGGCACTCATCAGGCTGTTGCATGCCAGTTGCAAAGACCCCGACGGTTACATTTTCATTGACTCGGTGTTCGGTGGCGCTCCGAGGTACTTTTATTCCCTCGACGGGGGGATTTTTATCACCTACCCGCAGTTCAGCTACCTCGATCCCGGCCAGCATGTTCTGACGATAAAAGACGAAAACGGCTGCCAATGGACGACCTCGCTGCTGCTGCTCGAACCCGGTGAAGTGCTGGTGGATTTGGGCGACGACGTGCATATCCGGCAAGGGGAGAGCGTTTCGCTGACGGCCCTTACCAATTTGACATTCAGCGAAATAGATACCATTCTCTGGCAAAACCTGCCCGTACCGGTAGAATGTCCTTCCTGTTTGGTGCAAACAGTAGCACCCCACGAAACGACCACCTACCGCATCGCCGTCGTGGATACCAACGGCTGTATGAGCATGGACAGGGTGACTGTTTTCGTGAACGTGGAACGCCCGTTTTTTGCGCCCACTGCTTTCTCGCCCAACGGCGACGGCACCAACGACCGCTTCCTGCTTTTTGCCCGTCCCGATGCCGTCACGGTTCGTTCCATGCAGATTTTTGACCGCTGGGGCAATCTGGTTTTTGCCGCACGGGATTTTCCGCCCAACCATCCCGACTTTGGATGGGACGGTACTTTTGAGGGGCAACCCATGAATCCGGCGGTGTTCGTATGGCAAGCCGAAGTGGCCTTTTTGGATGGGACTTCGGAGGTGTTCTACGGGGAGGTATCGCTTATCCGGTGAGTAAGAAGCTGTTTAAATTGGTAAAAGGTCATGGGGACTATCAAGTGTAAAATATTCACTGGGCTTGAAAATTGTATGTTCTATCAATACCTCACTCCAAAATTTGTTTTTCAGGGAACAAAAACCCTCCCATTTAAGTAAAACATAGTTTTTTCAACGCCCAAACAATTAGGCCGGAGTAGAACAGGCCCGTGCCCCATTGACATGCTTTGATAGCTTTCCGCATTTGAAACTGACACTTGTAAGATCACAAAATGCTGATTTTCAGCAAAATGACTCTTGATGACGAATTACTTTCAATGACGATCATAGATAAAACATTCGATTAGCCATGTCAGGAAACGAAAACGGTTTGCCCGTTGGCAAGCAAGAGATGAAACAATGGAGCCAATTAAAAGGAGAGAACTCTTGGACGATGTTCAAGGTCATATCCGAATTTGTGGATGGCTTCGAGCGGCTCAACCGCATCGGGCCTTGCGTTTCGATATTTGGGTCTGCCCGCACCAAACCCGACAATCCGTTTTACAAAACAGCCGTTGATATTTCCCGCCAGTTGACGGAGGAGGGCTGGGGCGTGATCACTGGTGGTGGCCCTGGTATCATGGAAGCCGGCAACAAGGGCGCTTCCCTGTACGGCGGGGTTTCAGTCGGGCTGAACATCAACCTGCCCTTTGAGCAAAACCACAATCAATATATTGACAGCGACAAGAATCTGGAGCATCGCTACTTTTTTGTCCGCAAGGTGATGTTCGTCAAATATGCACAAGCCTTTGTCGTGATGCCCGGCGGCTTCGGCACCCTCGACGAACTTTTTGAGGTGCTCACGCTCGTGCAGACAAAACGCATTGATCGTGTACCCATCATCCTGGTCGGCTCCTCCTTTTGGGCAGGGCTGCTCGACTGGGTAAAAAGCGTGATGCTCGAAAGGGAACAAAACATCAACGCAGCCGATCTGAACCTCTTCTGGGTGGTGGACGAACCCAGTGATGTGGTGCGCATTATCACGGAATTCTATGCCGACAGCAGCAACGTGCGACCTAATTACGAACTGGAATAGGGCCTGCTTAGAGCATTAAATGCCCACCCTAACACCTTCCTTTGTTCTTACTGCATGAAATTCAAGTTTTTTTTGATAAATTTTCGTGATTAATTTTTTTTGGAAAAAAGTTTTTTTGAACTTTGTGATCCTGTTATTTGAAAACACAGGCACTTCAACTACCTATTTCAGGTAAAATCAGCAAGCATTCCATCGAAGAACATATTTATCGAGAAGATTGGACGCGTAGTACTGATACTGACACAAACGGAGCGCTACGGGGGCTGTTCATGCCAACTGCACAACGCTCCGGCCTAAAATCGAAAATTATGAAACCCAACTCCAATCTCATTGGGAAGCTACACACAAAACGGAACCCAGAGTCATTCACCGTATTTAATCAGCAGCGAAATGAACGCACCGTTCAAAACCATCCTGTCCGGCTGCCTCGAATTTGGCAACCAAAGAAGTTATGAGCAAGTGTTGAAACTGTATCAGCACCGCACGGAGAACTATTACCGCAACGACATCCTCCTCAAAGCAGAAGAAGTTTTCCAAGAATCGTCCTTCTCCCTTTCCATTCCCCGCTTCATCAAAGAATGTCCTGAAAAAAGTTGGAAAAACACCCTGAACCTGCTCGACTACATGGCAGAGTATGCCATCGCAGGCGATCTGCGGGCCTGGGTCATCCAAGAGGGCACCCTCGTCGTGCAGCGGGTCATCGAACCTTCCGGCGATAAAACTGCCACGCAGGCTTTCCTACAGGGCCGTGAACTCGTCAAGGAGCAAGGAATGGAGGAGGAAGCCATGCAATCCCTCAGCCGGGCCATACAAAAATTCGAGCGCCACGCCTTGGCCTACGAGCGCCGTGGTTACGTCAATTTCAGGCTGCGCAACTACGCGGATGCCCTCTACGATTTCACCAAAAGCATAGACATCAATCCGAACATGCCCGAACCTTACTGGGGCCGGGCCAATACCAAGATAAAAAAGCAAGACCTGCCGGGTGCCATCGCCGACCTGGAGCAGGCTATCGCCAAATCCATCCCGCACGAGTCCATTTATTGGAGTGCCCGCCGCCTGAAAGGGGAACTGCACCTCCAACTCGGCGAGTTGCAAAAGGCAATCTTTGAACTGAAACTCGTCACCAAGCGCAAGTTCGCTGAAGACGACCCCAACTTCAAGTGGCAGAAAAATGCACTTTACAACTACGGTAGGGCGCTCTTTGAAGTAGGCCAATACGCTGAATCCGTGCAGGTATTCAATCAAATGATGAACTTGGATGCCCACAGGGCCGAGGCTCCGTCAAAGGCCGACCAATTCCTCAATCGGGGGCTGGCCCGCCAAAAAGCAGGCGAGAGCGGCTTTGTCAGCGATTTCAAAGAGGCAGCAGGCCTCGGCTCCAAAAAAGCCGCAGAACTGCTCGAAGCCTGTGCGTGACTTCCTTTCAAAAAGCTTTCTACTTGCGGAAATGGTCATCGGAATTTGAACCGGTGACCATTTTTTTGTTTATCAAAAGGTAATACGCTACCTTTTGCCCCGTTTTGAGGCGGGGCTTGGTGCATGTTCGCCATGTTCCTTTGGCCTGCTGCCTGATCGCAAAAACTGTTTTCGATGCGCAAAGTCTTTTTCCTGCTGCTGTTGCTTCCTTTTTTTCAAAACTGTTTGGCACAAAAAAAATACACCACGTCAAAGACGGCCAAAGGGAAGTTGCTCGCCACGTTCGAGCGCGGTGTCCGCATGACGTTCAACGGCCAGTTACCTGCCGCCGTGCTCGATTTTGAAAAGGCCCTGCAGATGGACCCCACTTTCATTGATGCCCAAATCGAATGGGCCAATGTGAAGAACCAACAGGGCAAACTCGCCGAGGCTGAACTGGGCTACAAAAAAGCATTGGCCATTGACCCGGCCTATGAAGTGAACATCTATTACAGCCTGGCCATCGTGCAGTTCGAGCAGGGAAAACTGGACATGGCCGGCAAACATTTCGAGCAGTTCCTGGCATCGCCGCCCGACAAGACAACCACCCGGAGAAGGGAACGGGCCAACCGCTACCTCGAAAACATCCGTTTCGTCACACAGACCAAGCGCGACCCCGTTCCTTTCGAGCCGGTGAACCTGGGGCCTAACATCAACACCCCCCTCTCGGAATATTTACCCACCCTGACCGCCGACGGCAAAACCCTGATCTACTGCACCCTGCAACGCGAACCGAGCGGCTACCGGCACGAAGATTTTTTCAGGAGCAAAAAAGTAAACGGTGAATGGCAAAAGGGCGAGCCTATTGCCGCCATCAACACCATCGAGAACGAAGGTTCGCAGACCATCTCCGCCGATGGCAAACTCCTCATTTTCACTGCCTGCAACCGCCCCGGCGGCATGGGCGGATGCGATCTCTATTTCACCGAATCGGTGAACGGCCAAATGACCCCGGTGAAAAATCTCGGCCCGCCCGTCAATACCTCCCTGCTCGAAACGCAGCCTTCCCTCTCTGCCGATGGCAAAACGCTCTATTTCGTGCGGGCGCCCAGGAACTGGGAAGGCAACAGCGACATCTGGGTCAGCAAGCGCAACCCCGACGGCACTTGGGGCGACCCCACCAAACTCGGCCCCGAAATCAATACGCCCGAACAGGAACAGTGCCCCTTCATCCATCCCGACGGCCAAACGCTCTACTTCCTTTCGGAGGGCCACCCCGGTATGGGCGGCATTGATATTTTCTTCTCCCGCCTGCAGCCCGATGGCACTTGGGGCAAACCTCAAAACATCGGCTACCCGATCAATTCGGTGAAAAACGAAGGCCCCATTTTCGTCAGCCTCGACGGGAAAACGGCCTTTTTCGCCAGCGAAAGGGACGGTGGGTACGGCGAAAACGATATTTACCAATTCGAGCTGTACGAGGCCGCACGGCCCCGGCCCGTCACTTATGTGAAGGCTGTCGTCACCGATGCCCTCACGGGAAAGACCCTCCCCGCACGGGTAGAATTTACCGATATCACGGACGGAAGGCCCTACGCCTCCTCCATGACGGAAGCCGACGGCGAGTTTCTCGTCACCCTGCCCGACGGCAGGGACTATGCCCTCAATGTGTCAAAGGACGGCTATCTTTTCCACTCCGAAAATTTTGCCCTCGCTGCCGGCGGCACCCTGGAGGAGCCTTTTTTGCTGAACATCTCCCTGATGCCCATACCGACCGGCTTGGCAGGCACCGGCGACTTGTCCCGTGCCCGGCCCGTCGTGCTGAAAAACATCTTTTTTGAAACAGGCTCGGCATCCCTTAAAAAAGAGAGCATCACGGAACTGAACTACCTGAAAAAACTGCTCAAAGACAACCCCGCCATGAAAATCCAGATCAACGGCCACACCGACGATGTTGGTTCGGAAGCCGACAACCTCAAATTGTCGGAAGCCCGTGCGAAAGCCGTGCATGATTTTTTGACCGAAAACGGCATTGACCCCAAACGGCTGAAATACAAGGGATTCGGTGAAAGTATGCCCGTCGCTTCCAATGAAACCGACGAAGGCCGCCGCCAGAACCGCCGCACCGAGTTCGTCATCATCGAATGAGTGTGGGCAGGCTCGAAACGTTTCACGAAAAACTATTCGCAATGAAATTCTCGCTCCCCCTCGAACTGGAAGCCTGGCGCGGGCAATTCGAATCAACCCAGCGTCCGTTCATCAAACTGCTGCCGGAGGCATTCGGAGAAACAACGCCCTGGCAGAGCAAAATCGGCGGGCTGCCCTATCTGCCCAAAGGCATGGATTTCCCGGCCACCCAGGAAGGCAAGGAACTGTTTTTCCTCGCCCAGATCAACTTCGCAGAAGTACCGCACCTCGATCCGTTTCCCAGGGAAGGCATCCTCCAGTTCTACATCAACGACGACGAATACTTCGGTTCAGACCCCCTGCACCCTTCTTCCGGGCACAATTTCCGGGTCCTGTTTTTTGAAAAAACAGCACAGGACACAACCCTGCTCGAACAGGAATTTGCCTGGCTCCGCACCTACGGTGAACTGCCCATCGTACCCGGCCCCGCATTTCCCCTTCGGTTCGACCTGCGGCACGAAATCGTGCCGCTCAGTGACTATCACTTCGTGAAATTGCTCGGCGAGGACTTTTTTGCGCCTTTCGGCGAACGGCAATGGGACATCATGGATGCCTACTCCAAAATGCACAATGCAGGCGGCCACAAACTCGGCGGATATGCTTTTTTCACCCAGCAGGACCCGCGCTACCGCTTTGGCGATGCGCTCGGCTCCGATTGGGAACTGCTCTTCCAACTCGACTCCGACCCCGCCATCGGCTGTGCCTGGGGAGACATGGGAACCGGAAATTTTTTCATCAAAACAGACGACCTTGCGGCAAGGGATTTTTCAAAAGTTTTGTATCACTGGGATTGCTATTAGTGCTTTGATTCATTGGTCATTGATTGGTCGTTTTGACCATTGATTGGCCATTGTCCATTATCCACCAGAGGCAAAGCACAACGAAAAGAGCCAAAGCAGAAGCGCCATGAAAAAACGCATCCATCATCTACTGTCAGTGTCCTCAAAAACCGGCGACTTAAGCTGGTTCGTTGACCTGCTCATCATCACATTGATCATCCTTAGTGCAGTCACTATTATATTGGAATCGGTGGAATCGCTCCGGGTACGGTATGAAGCAGCATTTCGATATTTTGAAATATTTTCGGTTGCCGTTTTTTCATTGGAATATGTGCTGCGGGTATGGTCGGCCAATGTTGATCGAAGATATAAAAAGCCTATTACAGGCAACCTGAAATATGCGCTTACACCGCTCGCCGTCATAGACCTTTTGGCAATTCTGCCTTTTTACCTTCCCTTTACCGGGATCGATCTCAGGTTATTGAGAATATTGAGGATATTCCGGTTGTTCCGCATATTCAAGATCGCACGGTATATGGGTGCGCTTTCCCTGATACTGCGCGTGATAAGAATTAAAAAGGAAGAACTCGTCATCTCCCTGATATTTACGCTTTTTCTGCTGCTCATCAGTTCGACGCTGATGTATTATGTCGAGAATGAAGCACAGCCAGAAAATTTCTCCAGCATACCGGGAACGATGTGGTGGGGCATTGCAACCCTGACGACCGTCGGCTACGGTGATGTTTATCCGATTACGATGCTGGGCAAATTTCTAGGTGGCATGATAGCGATTATCGGCATTGGCCTGTTCGCATTGCCAACAGGCATTTTGGCTTCTGGATTTTCGGAGGAACTTTCCCGTAGTAAAATTCAATCAGAACGTTGCCCCACTTGTGGTCAGGTGCTTTAGAAGCTGTTTAAATTCTCTTCACCGGGCTATAAAAGGCCCTTTTCCGCCCTGCGGTCATCAATTTTTTCGGCAATAGCGCTGCTATTCCCTCAAAAATTGATAACCGCAGGACAAAAAATGGCTCTTTTCTATCTCCGGCAAGAAAATTTATACAGTTTCTTAGAGACGAGGCATCATTGCAACAAGATCAGGGTGAGCTATTTTCGCCAAACTGTTGATTACCAAGGCCTCCACCAATGACCCAATGGCCAATGACCTACTGACGCAAAGCACCAGGAAACCGCTCATTGAAACCAGCGATGCCCTGCAACCCGCCGGTATGCACCACCACCAGGGTCGAATTATCGGGAAAGAAGCCTTTTTTTGCCAGGTCGAATGTGGCAAAAAAGGCTTTTCCCGTGTAGATGGGATCGAGGGGTATGCCATGTGTTTTTTTGAAATGGTTGATGAAATCAATCAGTGCGGGGGTGAATTTGGCGTAGCCGCCAAAGTGGTAGTCTGTGTTGATATGCCAGTGGGTGCGGGGTTGTTGGCCGCAGTTGCCGAGCAGGGTTGCCACATCTTTCGTCAAAAAATCGCCCTTCAGTACCGAAATACCGAATGCTTGGCCCTGTTCGCCCATCCCGGCGATGATGCCCGCAAGGGTGCCGCCCGTGCCGCAGGCAGTGAGGATGAAATCGGGCAGGCTCCCAAGTTGGGCCTCGATTTCAGCAATCAATTCGGCAGCGCCCCGGATGGCGTGACAGTTCGTGCCGCCTTCGGGCAGGACATAACAGCCCTCCGTGTTTATTTTCAAGCCTTCGAGGATGGCACTGTTTGATTTTTCCCTGAAACTTGTCCTGTTCAGATAGACCAGTTCCATCCCGCAATTTTCCAAGAACTGTAGGGTGGGGTTCAGCGGCTCCGTCTTTTCACCCCTGACGATGCCCAGGGTAGTAAATCCGAATTGCACACCTGCGGCTGCAACGGCGGCGAGATGGTTGCTGTAAGCGCCGCCGAAGGTGATGAGCGTCGTAGCCGCCAACCGCTTGGCTTCCAACAGGTTGTATTTCAGTTTTCGCCACTTGTTGCCGGAGATGTGGGGATGGAGCAGGTCGTCCCGTTTTACGAAAAGCCGGATGCCCCGTTGCCTGAATACCTCGCTCCTTATTTCTTCCAATGGGGAGGGTTGTTGTATGGCCGCTGCGTGATGTTCCATTTGACAAAAAATTTCCATTTGCATTGAGCTGCCATGCCGTTGCGGATTTACCTAACTTTCCCGCCTCGTTTCACCCACAAAAAAAGAAGCAAATGGCAATGCTCGAAATCATTGTAGGTTTGGTTTTTACCTTCATGCTGCTCAGCCTGCTGGGCACTACCGTCAACGAATTGGTGTCCTCGTGGCGGGGCTGGCGAGGTTACTACCTCGAAGAGGGCCTGAAAAGACTGCTCGAATACAAGGAGAACCCAGCCATTTTTCAAAAATTCAGGGACAACCCCGTGTTCACGCAACTCATGCAGCACAAGGCCCCGTTTCGCGTATCTCAGGCCCCGGCTTACCTGAGTTCCGCCAATTTTACGGCTATTTTGATAAATGTGCTGAAAAAGAAGGGAGGGGCCGCCGGAAAAATCGAGGACCTGCTTGACAGCCTTCCCGAAGACAGCCAACTGCGCCGGGTGCTCGAACAACTTAAAGATGAGGGCCACGAGAATCTGGAGGCTTACAAGGCCCGCCTGCAAACCTGGTTCGACGACGTGATGTGGCAGGCAAGCGGCTGGTACAAACGCCACCTGCAACTCGTGACCCTTTTCGTGGGCATGGCCATTGCGGGTGTATTCAACGCTGATGCCTTCCAGATTTACTCGCACCTGACCCACAATGCCGCCGCTCGCCGAAACCTGGCCATCCTTGCAGAAAATTACGCTGCTAACCGGGAACTGGTGGCCACTGTCAGGGATAGCTTGGCAGCCGATACGCTGAGCGTTGCCGACATCAAGCAGGCTATCACGGAAAAAGTCGGCAGCGACGACTTTTCCGATATGTCGAATATCCTCGGACTCGGCTGGAAGCCCACCGATCTGGAAACCAGGCCTGGCGGTTGGCTCCTGCGCCTCGCAGGGTGGCTGGTCACTGCTTTTGCCATCTCTCTTGGTGCGCCTTTTTGGTTCGATATCTTGAAAAAAATCGTGACCATCCGAGGCACTTGATGCAAGACTGGTCTTGAGAATATGGCAGCAAGATAGACCATCAGTGCAGGCTATTTGGGGAAAGCATGGAAATCAATTAACTTTACGAAAAAATTAGCGCATGTTCGACTCCGGCATAGAAAACAACCTGTTGCGCATTCCTTCCCTGCGCATCCTGCTCGACCGTCTGTTTGCCCGGCTGGAAGATGAAAAGAAGAATCGGGCTGAATTTCGTTCTTGGCTCACCGAAGACATAAAGGCAGAGTTCATCAACGGCGAGGTGATTATGCACTCACCCGCTTCGGAAAGCCACAACGAGGTAGTTATCAACCTCGGTGGTATAGCCAATATCTACTCAACCATCAAAAACCTAGGCAAAGTCCGCGTAGAGAAAGCCCTGATAGGCATGACACGCAACGACTACGAACCGGATATTGCCTTCTGGCGGAATGAAATCGCAGACCGTTTCGAGCCGAACATGAATGTGTATCCTGTTCCCGATCTCATCATCGAGGTGCTGTCACCAGGCAAGGCCAACACAGAACGGGATACTGTCACCAAGTTTGACGACTACGCAGCGCACGGGGTATCCGAATACTGGATCGTTGACCCAGTCAAACAGACGGTGGAACAATACCTGCTGCTCGCCAACCAGGCGCTTGGGAAGTACGAATTGCGCAAAAAGGCCGTTCTCGGCGACCATATAGAAAGCATCGTGCTTTCAGGATTCTCCATACCCGTAAAGGCCATATTTGATGCCGATGCCAATGCCGAAGCCATGCAAGCCCTCCTGAATATCCAATAGTACGAAGCTTGGTGTGCCAGCGGCACTCATGCGAGGCAACAGGTTGATTGTGAGAGGCTGTTGTAAAAAACGCTGAAATCCACCGTTGCAAAAAGACCTTTCAAAGCACCCTTTCCAGCACCGACCATACATTTTCCAGCAAGACAAACTGCCCCTTTTCGTTCGGGTGGATGCGGTCGTCCTGGTTCAGTTCGGGCACGCCGCCAACGCCTTCGAGGAAAAACGGGATGAGCAGCGTACCGTGTTCCCGGGCCAGCCGGGCATATATTTGACGGAACTCCTCCGTATAGCGCTGCCCCATGTTGGGCGGGGCTTCCATGCCGGCCAACACGATTTTGGCCTCCGGGTACTTTGTTTTTACAGCAACGATAATGGCGGCGAGGTTTTCGTGGGAAGCGGCAGGTTCAATGCCCCGGAGCGCGTCGTTGCCGCCCAGTTCGAGTACAAAAACGTCAACCTGCTGGCGCAATACCCAATTGATCCGCTCCCTGCCGCCGGCCGTCGTTTCACCGCTGAGGCCCGCATTGATGGCCTGATAGGGCAGCGCCAGCGAATCGAGCCGTTGCTGGAGGAGCGCCACATATCCTTTGGAAGGATCGAGGCCATAAGCGGCGGTGAGGCTGTTGCCAAAAAAAAGGATGTTCTTCTTTTTCGCCGTCGCCGGGATTCCACTTTCGGTCGGCACCGTGTTCACCGGAGCACCGCCGGTCTGATTGGCTCGATCACCGTTGCAGGAGAGAAAAGCGGCCAGTACAATGGACAGGCAAAGCCCTCTTAGGATATTCATCTTATGATTTTGTTTGACAAAAAATCGAGATTTCGTTTCAGCCCTGCGAATTTCGTGCGTTTTACGGCAGATCGGGTAAATATTTTATTGAAAACATCTTCCGTGATTTCCGTCCATTCCCGCCGGGTCATTTTCATCAAATCGGGATGCGGCTCGAAGGCCGGTTCGTCGTGGGGTTGGGAGAAGCGGTTCCAGGGGCACACTTCCTGGCAAATGTCGCAACCGAAGGCCCAGTTTTCCATCTTGTCCTGAAATTCGGGCGGTATGGCTTCCCGCAGTTCGATGGTCAGGTAACTGATGCACCTGGAGGCATCGAGCAGGTAGCCCTCTGGCGAAATGGCATCCGTCGGGCAGGCTTCGATACAGCGGCGGCAGGTGCCGCAATGGTCCCGCATCGGTTCGTCCGGGGCCAGTTCCAGGTCGAGTATGAGTTCGGCGAGGAAGAAATAACTGCCCGCACCGGGCCGTATGAGCAGGGTGTTCTTGCCGTTCCAGCCGAGGCCCGCACGGTGTGCCCACTCCCGCTCCATCACGGGGGCCGAATCCACGAAGCAGCGCCCGTCCACCTCGCCGATTTCCTGCCGGATGAATTGCAGCAGGCGCTTCAATTTTTTTTTCAAAACAAAGTGGTAGTCCTCGCCATAGGCATAACGGGCGAGCTTGGGCGCTTCGGGATCGGCCTGCTTTTCCGCCGGAAAATAATTGTGCATCAATACGACAACGGACTTGGCCCCCGGCACCAGCTTCGTGGGGTCGGTGCGCAGGTCGAAGTGGTTTTCCATGTAGGCCATTTTCCCGTGGTGCCCCCCGTGCAGCCACTGTTCGAGCCGCCGAGCCTCCTCGTCGAGGGGCTGCGCTTTGGCGAAGCCGACAAAGGAGAAACCGAGGCGGTGGGCTTCGGTGCGGAGGAGGTGGGTTGTATGTTGCCTGTTGGTTCCAGTCATTCTTCGATAGAATCGTCTGATGGTGTCAACTTAAAAAAGAGGAGGCCATTTTTAATCCAGTCAACTTCCAATGTAGAATAGACGACGATCTTTCTATCTTGGATGAAATCAACAGGAGCAAGATAATAATTACCTTGTTGTGGTTCTGGCCTGAAATACAATATCTTTTTGGATGTTTTTGAGTAATAATAAGGTATATGTGGTGGCACGGGTGGGCCTGTTTCTATTTCGTAGTTAAAAATAGATTGTTTGTTAATTTTCAACCCTGCTTCATAAATATATGGCCAACTGCAAAAGTAAACCTGCTCGCCATTCGCTATGTCAACGACTTCTGTGAATTGAGTTTGATATTTGAATGGTTTTTGATGCAAATACAAAAAATTAAAAAAAATCCTTGCCACAACCAAGAGCATCATGAACATCAAGGCCCATTTTATCTTGTGCTTCAAAAAATGGTTGAAAAAATAGGCGAGTGGCATGATTGTAAATATAAAGACAGGGTATAGATACCTGTTTCTTGTCTCTGGCAAAAACCAATGAAAAATTATAACAACAGATGAAAAAATAAAGCTGAAATAAATCAGAGGCTGGGCTTTGATGATAGACAGCCCATTTTTTCGGAACAAAAAATAATAAAGCAAAGACCACGGCAACAGTAGCTTAATAAGGTTCAGTGGGTAGATCAAAACATGCGCCAAGCCATGTTGCCAATTTTTTGCACTGGATTTTAGCGAGGTTTCAAAGAACAAATTAGCAAGGTACATATCAATTGGATGCTCCAATGAATAAATAAAAAAATAAGAACCTGTTACGCCAACGAATGTGATCAATCCTGCAACATGCTGCCAAGTAAATAACAACTTCCAATTTTTAGAATAAACAACAAGAGAGAGAATTGCAAGCCCTTGAAAAACGAAAGCCGCAAAATGCTTAAAGAGGAAGACAATGGCCGCAAAAAAATAGGAAGTCATAAAAAGCAACAGGAATCGTCGCTTTTCATAAAAAATGAAAATCGAAATCACTTGAAAGTAAACGGGTAATGTGAGGCTAAGGTCTATCTCTCCGCTATGAAATGAGCCATAAAAAAGGATGTCTGCTGAGGTCAGTAAAAAAAAGGAAGATAGTAGTGCTACTTCTTTGGCAAGGTGTCTTTTCAAAAATAAATAATTAACCACGGCTGTTAGCAATAGAAATAGAAGTGAGGGCAAACGAACAACCCATTCGTCAAATTTTCCTGTTAAATTATATGCCAAGGCAATAAGCCAATTAAAAAATGGGGGTTTGTTGTAATAAGGCTCGCCGAATATTTTAGGTTGTAGATAGTCGCCAGTAAGCAACATCTCAATTGCAATGACTGCACGGCGAGGCTCTTCATCCTGCAATTCGTGCTGAATCCCCGTAAAAAAGGCAATCAGGATCAGAATTATCACCATTATTGCCATGTATTTTTTTCTCATCTTGTTGCTGAATTGGTCAAAAAACAGTTCATTTTACAAATTTCGTAACAAGTACCTCCTTGTCAATCAGGGCGTAAGCGAAGTAAAGCCCGTTACCCAATCCTGAAATGTCTATTACAGCCGTGTTTTTCCCCGTTACTTGGGAAAGCATAAATCTTGACAGCCTGTCGTAGATTCGCACTTCAACAGGATGGTTATAAGGAATATGAGGTGATAGGTTCTGAAATTTGATGATAATGTAATCGTTGGCTGGATTAGGATAGACAAAAATACTTTTTTTCAAATTTTCATCACAATCAAAAATGACTGTATCAAATGTGCTCTTGGTCTCACATGAATTTATCAGGGACACCTTAAAATCAACGCTTACCGGAGGGGGTGAAAAAAACTCAAACGAGGCACATTCTCCGGCTTGCGTAAGGTCAAAATTGGCAGTATCCCAATTCACTACTTGCCATTCAATATTAAAAATTTCAGCGTGGTCGTTTTTCAAACATACCGCATGGCTACAATTATGAGATTTGTCTTCGATGTATGGCACAGGCAATGGCCCGATCCATATTTTCGACCAAGAATAAATATTATCGCACTTATTCCGGTTAATTTTCACGCGCACCCAACCAACACTATCTTGTTGGTTCTTGGCTTTAACATAAATACTACTTTTCGATTCGTCCGTCAATTGAAAAGTCAAGTTTTGACTGGCTCCCCATTCTATTTTATCAAAAGAATGTATTTCTAAAGGAATGCCCAGCATTGTACTGTCAAGGTTGCAAATGGATTTTTCACCTAAAAAAATATTAGGCAACAGGAAACAAACTTCATTTTCTGGCGCATCTGGATTAAAAAATGGTGCTTGTGGAAAATAAGTCAATAAAAATAAATTATGGGTAAGCATGTAATCAATGCCATTGCCCCGCAGGTTTTCATTATACCCATATTGACAATCAACTTTGTCAAGATTTGCCGAAATGAATCTGTTATGGGAGCACCAGCCTTTTTGATTTGTACATTCATAAAAAGGTTCATTTGTCATTTCACCCTGATAGCAAGGGCCGTGACAACTTGGCGGATTATGACAAAGCAAATCCTTTGTTGTCAGGAAAATACTATACTTTATATCATTTACGCTGTACTTCTCCTGTTGAAGTAGATAGCGGGCAAGTATGAGACCGTCTTTCTTTACAGCATTTGCCTTGTCTTGAATTTTATTAAAATTTCCATTGTCGCTCACGGCAAGCAACTCCAAAAACATTCGGCAATTGAATCCGCAATTTTCATAAAAAGGTATCCCACAGTCGCAAGACCTGCTACCGATGGCTTTCCACTTCTGGTTGTCAACCCCATCAGTACATACGATTGCCTCGTCGTTGATATATGCAATGGCCCAGTTAATTGCCAAAAAGTAATTGCTGACATTCCCTCCTCTTTTTACTACTATGTCATTTAAACAACCAGGATATCGAATTGAACGATAAAGTTCAAAACCTTCTGTGGCAGGTCTGATATGATTCAACATGCCCGACGCTATTTTTTTTACAACTCCTAAAATATTTACACCTCCGTATTCAACCGTTTCTGGCACATATCTTTTGATAAAGGCAAGCCCAAACAAAACCCCTATCATATTGTCTTGGCTTAGATAATTATTACCAGCCTTGCCATTTCCGGGAAAAAAATATTCAATCAAATCATCTTGGGTACAAGCATAAGCTGATACAATTCCGCCGACTTCCCATCCCTTGTCTCCATCCGCATTGGCATTGAACAGGTTTCTAAAAAAATGAGGCACATCATCCCTCAAAAAAAATCCCGAATAACCATCGAATCTCGGCACCGTGAAGACATCTCCACAGGCTCCAACATTTTGGTTGACACGACATTCAGGGCGGTTTAGTTCTATCCATTTGTCATAAAACCTGTTGGCAGTCATATCTAAACGCCTGTATGCTTGTAGAGAGAGCCATATTTCACGAAGTGTTTTTTCTTTTTGTTCATGTTGCCCATTTCTCGAAAGCAATTCATACTCTGTTGCCAATAATGCCATATAATACCCAAGCGTTATCGGGGAATCTCCGAAATTCAACACATTTGGCCTGTTGCAGTCCGGCCAGAAATTTTCTGGTGAATAACAACCGTATTTGTATTCCCAGTAATTACAGGCAGATGGCAGGACAAAAAGTTGTGTTGCAGGTAAGCTATACCCCGCTTTGGTATATCTCTTATTATCATCGTCCCAAACGCCAATCCCATTTCCCCAATAATCAATCTGGATAAAATGTTTCAGAAGCCTGTCCCGATACTCCCAATACCGAAACAGCGCATCCGCACAAGGATGCTCCTGCGCCAGGGCTGGAAAGCACAACAAGGACAAAAAGAAAAAGACAAGGATTTTCATAGTGACATTTTTGAGAGCACCTGCATGGCCAGTGGCTCAATCCTGTTTCACAAACCTGGCCGAAAATGTGTGGCCACCGGCCACTGCATGAACAAAATATAAGCCGTTTTCCAAGCCGGAAATATCAATGGTCGAAGCATTGGCTCCTACGGGTTCGGTATGCACGATTCTTGAAAACGGGTCATAAATGCGGACAAGAGCGGAGCGTTCGTGAAGTATATGGTGCGAAAGGTTTTGAAATTCTAAATGGAGCATATCCGACGCAGGATTGGGGTAAGTCCGTATATATTTGGGCAAACGGTCATCGCAATCGAACGAGAATGTTTTATCGGCAATGGAATCTCCGCAAGTGTTTGACAGCATAACGCTCATATTAACTTGATAGGGCGGCGGGGTGAACAGCGCCAGAGAAGCACATGCCCCCTCTTTCAAAAACGCATAACTTGCCCTCTCAATATTGTTCACTTCCCATACGATGTTGAAAATATCCGCATGTTCATTTTCCAAGCAAACATCATAACGGCAAGGGCCAGAACGATCCTGTAATACAGGCAATGGTGGCGGGCCAATCCGTATTTTCGACCAAGAGTAGGTGCGCTCACAACCGTTGCGCACAAACATGACCCGTACCCAACCGTCCGTGTCCTGAACGTTTTTGACGCTTACCTCGATTGATTTTTTTGAAATGTCGGTGAAATGGAGGGATAGGTTTTGGCTGGCTCCCCAATATATTTCATCAAAATCGTCCATGCCAGGCGGCAAGCTCAACTCAGTCGTTCCCGGCGGGCAGATTGATTTTTCACCCAAAAAAATATTGGGCAAGCGAAAACACGTCCCGTCCTCCGGGACATCGGGGTTGAAAAACGGGGCATCCGCAGCAAAAGCCAACAGGTATAAATTGTGCATCAGCATATAATCCAACCCATTGCCCCGGCGCGGCGTATTGGTGTTGTAGTTGCACCAGACCCTATCTATATTTCCTGCCAATAATCGGTTGGTTGCGCACCAGCCATATACATTCGGACATTCAAAATAGGGGCCATTGGCATTGGCAGGGCGGTAACAAATGCCATGACAGCTCGGCGGGTCGTGAAACAGCGCATTCTCCATGGACCGTTTCACGATTGGCTTGATTTGGGTAATGTCATATTCGCCCTCATGCAAGAGATAGCGGGCGGCGATATACGCCTCCTTTCCAAGCCGGGCCGCTTTGTCCTGTATTTTGTTGAAATTTCCATCATCGCTGACAGCCATAAGTTCGAGCAGCATCCGGCAATTGAACCCGCAATTTTCATAGAAGGGTATCCCGCAATCACATGCTTTTGTGCCTATGGCTCTCCATTTCTGGCCATCAACCCCATCCAGGCAAACAGGTGCTTGAGGGTTGACGTAAGCCACTGCTTTGTTGATACCCAAAAAGAAACTGCTGCAATCGCCTCCAACTTTCACCTTTATATCATTGAGGCAGGCAGGGTATCGTATGGAACGATATGGTTCAAAATTTTTATCGGATACTTTAATATGCCCCAACATGCCTGTTGCGATGTTTTTTGCCATATCGAGGATATTGGTACCAAAGACATTGGCATCATCAGGAACGTATTTTTTTATGAAAGCCAATCCGAACAAAATACCGATCATTTGGTCTTGGCTAAGAATATTGTCCCCGGAACGGTTGTCCTTGTCAGGCAGGAAATAGCCGATAGGGTCTGCTTCTCCACAGCCATAACTAGAGGTAATGCCACCCACTTCCCATGCCTTTTGGCCTCCGTTGTTTTCGTTGAAAAAATGCCTTGTCTTATATGGCGTGTCGTTGCGGAGAAAAAAGCCGGAATAACCATCGAAACGTGGCGTGTCAAAAGGAAGCCCGCAGACATTGCTGTTTTGGTCGAAAGGGCAGGCCGGATTGTTTTCTGCCAGCCAGATTTGGTAGTGGCGGTTGGCAGTCATGTCGAGTCGGCGATATGCCTGCAACGCCAGCCAAAGTTCCCAAAGGGTTTTGGACATGGCCTCCGTTTGGTTGTTGCGCCTTAAAAGTGCATATTCAGTTGCCAACACTGCCATATAGTGTCCTAAATAGGCAGGTGAATCAGCGCCCCAAGTCAGTACATTCGATTGGTCGCAATTGGTCAAAAGTTCTGTTGGATAGGAACAATTCGCATGATAACCATCGTGCAGGCAAGATTTGGGGATTACATACAACTGCGCCGCCGGCACCCCATACCCCGCCTTCTCATACCTTTTCCTATCGTTGTCCCATTTGCCAATACCATCCCCCCACCAGTCCAGGCGGACGAAGTGCTTGTGCAAGCGGTCCTTGAACTCCCAATACCGGAAAAGTGCATCTGGGCAGGGGTGGCCCTGGGCAGGGGCCATTCCCGGAAAGAACAAGCAGGCAAGAAGGACAACATATTTCATCGTCACGGGGTATTTTGCTCAAAAGTATTACTCTTTCAAAACACTCAAATCAAACTCAAATCCCGGCAGCACACCTCGACCGGATAGTTTTTTATCAAAACCAATCACCTCCTCGACCGAACCGTCCGAAAGGTAAACCCAGGCTTTTTCATCCACCGGGTCAATGAGCCAGGCAAGGTGGACGCCATTGGCCATCCAGGCACTGCGGATTTTCTCCTGCAAATCAAGGAGCCTGTCCGAGGGGCTGCGTACCTCGATGATGAAATCGGGGACGATGTGGGCAAAGGTCATTTTTTGGCGCTTCGACAGTTTGTTGTCTTTTTCATTGGAAATCCAGGCCGCATCCGGCATGCGCTTTTCGCCATCGGGCAGGACGAACATGGTGGATGGGCTGAAGGTTTTTCCAAGTTTTGATTTTTCGTTCCAAATAAAAAGGTGGCCGGAAACAACACTTTCGTGGTGGCCGGAAAAGTAAGAGACTGGCGACATGATGATGATATTTCCGTGTTTGTCCTGTTCAATTCTCAGGTCAGGATTGTTGTGGCAGAAAGTAAAAAACTCCTCTTCCCCCATCACCGGACGCACGTCCTGAATCTCCCAACCATCAACACGAATGGTGTAGGTTCCTTGTTTGACAGGTGCTGCAAGTACTGCTTCCATGGTCAGTGCTTTTTATATTTTTAGCCAATGTAAGAAATGCTCAAAACAAGATAGGTAACTGTTCAGCATTGAGGTGACATCTTTTTCCTTGCTCAGTATTTCCAATTTTGTTCGCATTTTATCAGGGTTTTACAGCGAAAAAAGAGCCTGTCCCGATTTATCGGGATGTCACCTCCCTGCTGAACAGTTACCAAGATAGCCCATTTCAAACCACAAACAGTTGATTGTCAATCGCTCCCATTAACCATTATCCATTAACCATTTTTGACAATCTGCAATTTGGCAAATTTCAGCATAATGCGCTTTTGGTTGTCGGCCTCCAGGTCGGGGAAAAAGATGGTGGCCATGCGTTTGTCCCTTGCTCCATCCACCGACACTACTTTTCCTTCGCCAAAGCGCAGGTGGAGCACCTTCATGCCGGGCTGGATTTGGTCGGGGGGGCTGGGCTGGAAGGTAGCCGGGTCGGCGCGCAGGAAGTTGTCGTTGACGGCGGTGCGGGGTTTGTTGAAGTTGCCGCTCACGCCGCTGCTCGTCCGGGCGGGTTGGCTGCTGCCATTGGAGGGAGCGGCGTTGCCGAACTTGCCGGTCATGGCCCTTGAACCGGTGCCGATGGGCGAGGCCGCATCGAGGTGTTCCATGCTGATTTCATCCAAAAAACGGCTCGGCGGGTTGTAGCGTTCCTGCCCATGGCGGAAACGGCTTGCGGCATAGCTCAGCGAGAGGAACTGCTCGGCCCGGGTGATGGCCACGTAGAATAACCTCCGCTCCTCTTCCAAGCCGTCGGGGGTTTCCATGGACATGTAAGAGGGGAACAACTTTTCCTCCAGCCCGACCACAAACACAGACTTGAACTCCAAGCCCTTGGCCGAGTGTACCGACATAAGCGTTACGTGGTCGTTTTCGTCGTTGTTTTCGTCCAGATCGGTGAGCAAGGCGATATTTTGCAAGTAGGCAGCCAGGCCGGTATCGGGCATCACGTCCCTCCGCCGCGCCCGGGGGAGGGTCTTCCGTAAAGGATTTAATGCCATCGAGAAGGGCGTTGACGTTGTCCAAACGGCCTATGCCCTCCATGGTAGTATCGTTTTTGAGCAGGTCCATGAGGCCGGAGCGGCGGGCGATGTATTCGGCGGTTTGGTGAGCGTCGGCGGCCAGGGCCTTTTGGGTGAAATCTTTGATCAAGTCGGTGAACTGGTCGAGGGTATTGCGAGTGCGGCCCGGCAGGTCAACGAAGGGCAGCACGTCCCACATCGGTTTGCTGGCCTGGTCGGCGGCGGCGCTTATTTTCTCGATGGTGGTGTCGCCGATGCCCCGGCGGGGATAGTTGATGACCCTGCGCAGGGCCTCGTCGTCGCGCTGGTTGATGGCCAGGCGGAGATAGGCAATGAGGTCTTTCACCTCTTTGCGCTGGTAAAACGACATGCCGCCGAACACCCTGTAGGGGATGTTGAAATGGCGGAGGTACTCCTCGAACACCCTCGATTGGGTGTTGGTGCGGTAGAGGATGGCGATGTCTTTGTTCGCCAGGTGCCAGCGGTTTTTCTGCTCCACGATCTGGTCGGCCACCCGTTTGCCTTCCTCCCGGTCGGTCATGGCTTTCAGTACCCTGATGCGCTGGCCTTCGCCCTTGTTGGAAAAGATGGTTTTTTGAATCTGGCGGCGGTTGTAGGAAATCACCTCGTTGGCAGCTTGCACGATGTGCAATGTGGAGCGGTAGTTCTCTTCGAGTTTGTAGATGCGGATGCCGTGCGGCTTGAAGTCCGTTTCAAAATCGAGGATATTCTGGATAGTCGCCCCCCGGAAAGCATAGATGCTCTGCGCATCGTCGCCCACCACACAGACGTTGCGGGGGCTTCCCTCGTAGCTGATGAATTTTTTTACGATAGAATACTGGAGGTGGTTGGTGTCCTGGAACTCGTCCACGAGCAGGTATTTGAACTTAGCCCGGTACTTGTCCGTCACCTGGGGGTGGTTTTGGAACAACTCGAACAGGCGGAAGAGCAGGTCGTCGAAATCCATCGCCCCGGAGCGCTTGCAGCGGGCGGTGTATTGTTCATAAATCCGATGAAAAAACGGGCGCTTGGCCAGTTTGTCCTCCTCTATCAGGTCTTGTCTGTTGGCATATACTTTCGGCGTGATGAGGTTGCTTTTGCAGGATGAAATGCGGGAGCGGATGCTGTTCACGTTGTACTGCTCCTTGTTCAGGTTCATTTCGCTGATGATGGCCCCGATCACGCTTTTCGTATCGTCGGTGTCGTAGATAGTGAAGTTGGAGGGGTAGCCGATGTGTTCTGCCTCTGTGCGCAGGATGCGGGAAAATAGGGAGTGAAAGGTGCCTGCCCACACGCGGTTGGCCCTCGGCCCAATGACCTTGGCGATGCGCTCCTGCATTTCCCGCGCCGCTTTGTTGGTGAACGTGAGGGCCATGATTTCCCACGGCGGCGTTCCCTTTTCGATCAAATGGGCGATGCGGTAGGTCAGCACCCGCGTCTTTCCCGAACCGGGGCCTGCCACAACGAGCACGGGACCGTCCGTATCGGTGACGGCCTGCCGCTGCACGGGGTTCAGTTGGTCGAGGTAAGCACTCTTGGGTAGGATGGTTGCAGACATTCGTTTTCGTTTTTTTTAAAAAATCCGATAGCCTGCAAAGGTAAGCGAAGTGGCCCCATTCGCCTACATTTCAAAAAACAGGCTTGGGGCAAAAATGAAAGCCCTACTTCACGCTGCGCTGAAATCAGTTTTCCGGCAAAACCTGCTCCCCACCTTCCAGCGCCTCCCAATACTCCACTGCCCGGCGGGTATGCGGGATGCAGATAGAGCCGCCCACCAGGTTGGCGATGGCAAAAACCTCGAACACTTCGTCGCGGGTAACGCCCAGCGCGTGGCAAGTGCCGAGGTGGTAGCGGATGCAGTCGTCGCAGCGCAGCACCATGGAGGCGACGAGGCCGAGCAGTTCCTTTGTTTTTTTGTCGAGCGCACCGTCTTCGTAGGTGTTTTTGTCGAGGGCAAAAAAGCGGTTGAGGGCCTTGTTGTTTTGGGCAAAGATTTTTTCGTTCATCTTCGTCCGGTACTCGTTGAAGTCTTTTACCAAACTCATATTGGGAAAGTTGAAGGTTGATTATACTCCGAAAAGTCGGTTTCGTGCCTCCGGCACGTCAACATAATTTCGTTCTTTGAAAAATCCTTTGGAATTGGCCAGCAGATTCAGAACTCCTGACCTGTTCGCAAATTGAATGTATAGTTTACCAGATGAGAATGTGTCCGTTCGCCAAACACCCCCGGCCTCCCGAAGTAAATTCGGGACAGGCTCTAAAGGGGAGCGCTTTACAGCAACGGCGGATGTCGTGCAATTCTTGCCCAGTTACCATTGAAATTTCGGGGGCACTGGAAGTGATCCCCACTTTTGTCACCCTGTAAGGGAACGAACAACGGAATAAATATCGGGCAGGTTGCGGCACAGGCCATTATAGTCGAGGCCATACCCCACCACAAACTTGTCTTCTATTTCAAAACCGAGATAATCCACGGCGATGGGGTGGGCCAGTGCTTCGGGTTTCAGCAGCAAAACGGCCAGTTTCACCGAAGCCGGCCCCATCTGTTTGAGTTCCTGCAAGAAATGGGACATCGTGCCGCCGGAGTCCACGATGTCCTCCACCACGATCACATGGCGGCCTTTCACGGGCATATCGAGGCCCAGCACCGTGGCGACCTGCCCGCTGGACTGCGTGCCTTGGTAAGAAGCAAGGCGGATAAAAGCAACCTCGCACTCGCAGGGGCAGGCACGCACCAGATCGGCAGCAAAAACAAAGGAACCGTTGAGGACGCACAGGAACAGGAGCCGCTGGCCTTCGTGGTCAGCGCCGATACGTTGGCCCAGTTCGGCCACCTTATCGGCGATTTCTCCGCTCGTGATAAGGGTCTCGAAGGCAAGATCGTGGGCTGTGACGTGTTTTTTCATAGAAATATTTTGGATTGCGCCCGCTGTTATTCCGTCATCATGCTCTCCATGAACTCGACAAAGAGGCGGACACCGTAAGCCGTTGCGCTTTTTTGCGACGAAAAGGCAGCATCTCCGACGGCCACGCCCGCGATGTCAAGATGCGCCCAGGCAGGGTGTTTTTCAATAAAAGCCTCCAGGAACTTGGCCGCCGTGATGGCCCCGGCCGATGGGTTCCCGCTGAAGTTTTTGATATCGGCGATGTCGGATTTCAGTTCCTTGTTGTAGTCGTCCCAGAGGGGAAACTGCCACAGCCGCTCGCCGGTCTTGTCGGCTGCACGGAGGAGTTGGGCGGCCAGTGCATCGTTATTGGAAAAGAGGCCACCGGCATACATGCCGAGCGTGCGGATGCAGGAGCCGGTCAGGGTGGCAATGTCAATGAGCAGGTCGGGCTTGAACTGTCGGATTGCATAACTCAGCCCGTCGGCGAGTATGAGCCTGCCCTCGGCATCGGTATCCACTACTTCGATGGTCTTGCCGTTGTAGGAGCCGATCACGTCGCCGGGCCGAACGGACAAGGCATCCACCGAGTTTTCCGTAGCGGGGATGATGCCCACCAGGTGAAAGGGCAGTTGCAGCTTGGCGACAAGTTCCACGGCTCCCAGCACGGCTGCCGCTCCGCCCATGTCGGTTTTCATGTAGTACATGTTGGCGGAGGGTTTGATGGAAAGCCCGCCGGTGTCGTAGGTGACCCCTTTGCCGACGAGGGCTATCTTCTTGAGCGGCTTTTTGTCTTTGGGCAAATACTCCGTCACGATGAACGTGGGCGGCTCCTCGCTGCCCCTGCTCACGGCGAGCAGCGCATGGAAGCCCAAGCGCTCGATTTCTTTTTTGTCAAAAACCTGGGCCGTGTAACCGTACCTACTGCCCGAACGGACGGCCCAATCGGCAAGCGTCCGGGGTGTTTTTTTGTTGGCCGGCGCATTCACCAGGTCGAACACTTCGAGTTGGGTGGCAGCGGTGGCACGGCCTTTTTCGACTGCCTTCCCGGCGGGGCCAATGTGCTGTTTTGCCGTAAAAATGGTTATTCTTGCGTCGCCGTTCTGGGTGGGTTGCTCCGTTTTTTTGTCGGTTTTGTAGAGACCGATGTCGTAGCCCCCCAGCAACATGCCGTTGACGGCAGCTTCGATCCAGGGAGCGGGGTCATCGGGAGCGTTGCCGTGCAGGAAGCTGACGGCGAGGTTGGCGGGCAAATCGTTTTTTTGTTTGAAAACAAAAGACCTGAAGGCATTGATGATGTCCACGGAGCGGGGAGACTCGCCGAGGCCAAGCAGGAAAATGCGCTTGTTTTGTCCTTTTTCGGTGAAATAAAGGGTGTGTAGGTCATTAAGCCCCGCCTTGAAACCCGCCTTGATGAACACGGCCGGAATACCGGTCGCTTCGGCGAGCGGAGCAAGCGCCGGGTCCATGTCGGGCAGCTTGGCAAAAGGAACGAGGAGCGCATCGGCGGCAGGAGGCGTTTGGTAGCTGAGCGAAAATTGCATGGCGTTCATCTTTGTCGGTAACCTGGGTTTTTCTGAATGTTGCGTCCGCTCCGAAAAGTCAATTACAGGAAAAAAGAACATAAGGAGAGAGAGATGATTTTGAAATAAAATTTTTTTGAAATTTTATTTCAAAATCATCTCTCTCTCTAAAAATTCTTCTCCCGTGCTGGAGGCATGGTCATAAAATTGACTTTTCGGAGTGGACTCAATGTTGCAACGATGAACGATGAACGGGTTCAAGGGCTTGTCTCTCAAGAAGTTGGATTCAAATCGCCTTGCTTTTTTCATTTTCACCGGAAGGTCGCTGTGGATCGAAGGAAAAATAAAGTGACCATTTTATTTTAAAAACATTGTTTCATGCCTTTGGCTTTAGCCACCGATTGCATGTCATGTTTTTCTTCGATACCGGACGGGCAGACGGTCAAGTGTGTTCATGTTTCGTGGTGGATTGGCAAAGAAAAAAGGTGCGACCTCAGCCCGCAGTGTTAAGTTAAAAATTACGATTTTGGACGTGCCTTGTTTCAATACGAAGCAACAGCTTTCTAAAACAAGGTTAATGTTCCTAAATACAGAACAATAGCCCAAAACAAACGCAAATATAATCAGCCGCCGCTTGCTTGTGAAAATCCAGGGCAACGAAAGTCTGTTTCCGGGGCCGCTTCGGCCATGTCTATCGGCTTTTTGCATCAGGAAAAGCAAGGAAAAATGTCCTTTTTTCCATGTTGCGGCTTTTCTGAGTGGATTCTTCTACTTTTCATACTCTCACAACGATTCTCAACGCACGCTTCGATGAAAAAACACATTGCCATATTCGCCTCCGGCACAGGCAGCAACGCAAAAAAAATAATCGAACACTTCAAGGGACATTCCGTAGCATCTGTTAGCCTTGTTGTTTCCAACAAAGCGGATGCCCCGGTGTTGGAAATCGCCCGTGAAAATGGCATCCCTACGCTGGTCATTGACAGGAGCTATTTTTACGAGTCCAAAAATATTTTAAATAAATTTAATGAATATTTCATTGATTTTGTGGTGTTGGCGGGTTTTTTGTGGTTAGTGCCTTCGTACCTCGTGGAAGCATACCAGCAGCGGATGGTCAACATTCACCCATCGCTGCTGCCAAAGTTCGGCGGCAAGGGGATGTATGGCATGAGGGTACACGAGGCCGTCCGGCAGTCGGGTGATAGCGAAACAGGCATCACCATCCATTACGTGAACGAGCAATACGACGACGGGGACATCGTTTTTCAGGCCAAATGCGAAGTAGATAGGGATGATACGCCGACGGTCATCGCAAAAAAAGTGCTGCAATTGGAGCACCGCCATTTCCCTGAAGTCGTCGAAAAACTGATAATGTCGCTGCCGTGAAAGCACGGTGGTCAAGTTCTTGGAAACTGTTTTAGGGACGAGGCATCAAT
>JRYF01000610.1_pt1 | contig 36668 bp, 27 predicted proteins | sample 235331 | NCBI WGS metagenome assembly JRYF01 (sample SAMN03074217, study PRJNA261475) | activated sludge metagenome | biome: Wastewater Treatment Plant; feature: Wastewater; material: Activated sludge; isolation source: activated biomass of a wastewater treatment plant treating hydrocarbon... ...
GCTCTTTCGACTGTCTACTATAATGAAGCCCTTCCCCATTGAAATTCTTGAATGTTAATTTGTGCTGGACATATTTAATTTTAAAACAACGACCCTCCAAATAAGGGTAAAATGAAAAAATACATGATGGAAACAAGAAAAACGATACCTAAAAGGTTTAAACCAAATCCCGCTTTGGCCATTTCCGGAATACTGATTCGGTTGCTTGCAAAAATTACGGCATTGGTACCTGTGCCAGAGGGCAACATAAAAGCAAAGGAACATGCGAAGGTGGCCGGAATCATGAAAAGCAGTGGATGATTTTGACCCGCTATAGCCATAGTGGCTAAAATCGGAAGGAAAATATTTGCTGTAGCCGTATTGGAGTTGATCTCTGTCAGAAAAATCATTATAGTGATTATGGCGGCCAAAACAATGAATGTTGAATAATTATTCATAAAAGCCATACCCTCAGCAATCCAAAAAGCAAGACCTGAAGATGTAAAAGCTTCAGCGATTGCATACCCCCCACCTACGATCATTACAACTCCCCAGGGTACGCTGGCCGCATTTTCCCAATTGAGAAGGCGCTGCCCTTTTTTATGAGATGGAATGGCAAATAGTAGCAAAGCCGCTGCGATGGCAACAGTGCTGTCATGAACATAGTCTGAAATTCCCAGTAAATTGCTCCATCCCGGAACGGTGATACTGCCCAAAGNNTAAAAATGGCAAGAACCGATTTTTCGGAACGGTTCATTTTTCCCATGGATGTAAGTTCCTGGTCAATGACCTCTTTACTCCCTTCCAATTCTCCTTTGACAGAGTAAAACCGGGTAAGATAAACCCATATCACGGGCAGGAATAATACACTGACCGGAAATCCGATTTTTAACCAGGTCAAAAAATCAATGGGAGGTGATTGAGGAAATAATTTTTCATAAATGCCGGAAAAGATCAGGTTGGGTGGAGTACCTATCAAGGTGGCAGTACCTCCTATAGAGCAGGCATAAGCGATGGCTAACATTAATGCCAATCCAAAACTACTTTTCGCGGAAGCCAAATGTTCATCTTTTTCAACAATGGCCAGCGCGATGGGAAGCATCAGGAGAGCAACAGCGACATTGGCAATCCACATAGACAAAAATGCAGAGGCAATCATAAAGCTTAAAATCAACATGGGCCTGGAAGTGCCCAGTTTCTGGATAGTGTAAAGCGCCAAACGCTTATGAAGATTTTGTATTTCAATGGCTTTGGAAAGAAAGAAACCTCCTAAAAGCATTAACACATAATTGTGGCCATAATTGGCAGCCGTATCTGAAGCGGGAAGTATACCCAATACCGGAAATGCAAATAAGGGCACAAATGCTGTAGCATAAATCGGAATGGCCTCTGAAATCCACCAAATGGTCATCAGTAAGGTAACGGCTGCGGTATTTTTGCCCGTTGTCGTGAGGCCTTCAGGGGCGGGTAAAGCTAAAATTAAAATACATAACCCTAACCCTGCCCACAGGCCTAACCATTTGATGTCTTTCATTCCATTGCTAAGACCGAATCCCTAATATATCGAATACGAAAGCATATTCTAATGCTATTTCTTTTAAACGACGAAACCGCCCGCTGGCTCCACCATGTCCCGCATCCATATTGGTATAGAGATACAATCGGTTATTGTCGGTTTTTTTATCTCTGAGAAGCGCTACCCACTTGGCAGGCTCCCAGTATTGTACCTGCGAATCATGAAGACCGGTGGTAACCAGCATATTGGGATAAGCCTTTGCCTCTACATTGTCGTAGGGAGAGTAGGAAAGCATGTATTCATATTGTTCCTGTATATTGGGATTGCCCCATTCCAGCCATTCAAAGGTGGTAAGAGGAATGGATTCGTCCATCATAGTGGTAACCACATCCACAAAAGGAACTGCAGCAATGATTCCCCGATATAACTCTGGGGCCATATTTGTTACAGCACCCATCAGCAAGCCACCGGCACTGCCCCCTGAAGCAAACAATTTGGATTGGCTTACGTATTGGTTATCGATCAACCACTGTGAACAATCAATAAAATCGGTAAACGTATTGATCTTATTAAACATTTTCCCATCTTCATACCAATCTCCTCCCATTTCCTGCCCACCTCTCACATGGGCTATGGCAAATACAAAACCTCTGTCCAATAAGCTGATTCTATTACTGCTGAAAGTAGCATACATCGTGGCGCCATACGAACCATAGCCATATATCCATCCGGGCATTGACCCGTTTTTCCTGAACTTATCTTTTCTGTAAACTATTGATAATGGTACTTTTTTACCATCCCTTGCAGGGATAAGAAATCTTTCTGTTGCATACAGACTTTTATCAAAGTTGCCTAAAACCGGCTGTTCCTTGAGTAATGTATGTTCCCTGGTTTTCATATCATAATCAAAAGTCGATGCAGGAGTTGTCATCGAAGTATAGGTATACCTTAATATATCAGTATTCAATTCAGGATTATACCCTATACCGGCATAATAGGCAGGCTCTTCAAATTCAACATAATGCTCGCTTTGGTCATTGGTATTAATGATCCTGATTTTGACCAATCCTGCATTCATTTCATCTAATACCAGGAATGATGAAAAGTAGTCAACCCCCCTCAGGAAAACATCTTCCCTATGCGGTATTACATCTTTCCAGTTGCCGGAAGAAGGGGACTTCAAAGGACTCTCCATGAGTCTGTAGTTCACAGCATCCCAATTGGTGTAGATATACATTTTGTCTCCTGAAGTGTGATCCACACTGTACTCTACATTGTCTTTCAAAGGCTCAACCAACATTAATTTTCCCGGATTATCTGCATCAATGAGTTGCACCATATTGGCGTCAGTTCTGCCGGAATGGAGGGTGATATATTTTTTTGATTTTGTTTTGCCCAGGTAGCATGCCAGGGTCTGATCTTTTTCTTCATAAACCAAAATATCTTTTTTTGCATCCTGTCCCAGGATATGCCGCATTACTTTATAATTTCTTAGGGTTTTAGGATCAGGAACAGTATAATAAAAAGAGCGGTTATCATTCGTCCAAATGACTCCTCCCCGGGTATTTTTTATAACATCAGGTAGCATTTCCCCTGTATTGAGATCTTTTATTCTTATATCATAGAAATTTCGTCCCACCGTATCCATAATGATTGCGGCCAATTGATGGTCAGGGCTCACACTCGTAAAAAAATTGAGATAAGATTGATCTTTGCCCAAAAGATTTCCATCCAAGATGATTTCTTCCTGGGCTTCCAAAGAACCTTTCTTTCTGCAATATATGGCATACTCACCCCCTTCAATGTAATTTGTATAGTAGTAATAATCATCGATTTTATACGGTACAGACGAATCATCTTCTTTGATACGGCCCTTTAATTCATTGAATAGCTTTTCCTGAAACTCCTTTGTATGTGCCATCATGGTATCCAAATAGGAATTTTCGCTTTCCAGATAAGAAATGACATCAGGATTTTCTCTGTCGTTTAACCAATAGTAAGGGTCTATCCTGACATGTCCATGTGCGGCCACTATTTCATGGGGTCTTTGTTCGGCGATTGGAGCGGCCACATCAGGAAGTGTCCATTCATCACCACCGGTTTTACAACCGGTCATCATTATTGTCATAATTAAAGTAATTGAAGTGATAAAAGTGATTACACTTAAGTTATTAAATGATTTCATTGGTATTGATATTATTTGAAGTCAAAAAACGCAAGATATGGATAAGTTTTTGAATGTAAATATTTTTAAATTGAAAGAGTGTATTCCAAACCATTTACATTTTTATCTAAGCAAGAGGATATCGCCTTTAACCACGGAAGTGGTGCCATCGATCAAAATTAATTCGAGGGTATAGACATATACTCCTTCGATCGCATCATTATTGGAGAATCGACCATCCCAGCAAACTTCCTCACCGGATTGGAAATAGATCCGGTTTCCCCATCGATCAAAAACAGAAAGCCTTTGAAAAGAAAAACATTCCCTGATTGAACTGCACCATTCATCATTGATGCCATCATTGTTGGGGCTAAATACATTGGCCAAAGTCACATCACAGGTAGCGGTAACGAATACTGTGAGGCAAAGATCCCGGGTGCATCCGTTAGACTCTCCGGTTACACAATATTGCGTAGTAGTTGTTGGAGAAGCGATCGGATCAGGACAATCGGTACAATCCAGATCGGTAAACGGGAACCACAGATACTGATCCGCTCCGGTGGCATTGAGCTGTGCGGAAGATCCCAGATTGATAGAAACATCGTTACTGATCATCAGATCAGGGGATTCATTTACAGTGACAGTCCATTCCGTCTCATCACTGCATGGGCCGTTAGAAACTTCCAGGGTATAAGTTGATGTTATTGCAGCAATTTCAGTGAATTGTGCCGATGTGCTACCGTCATTCCATAAAAATGATTCTCCACCAGACCCAGTTAAAACCAATTCCAGACCACTGCATATATTATCAGGTCCTTCTATGACTGCTTCGGGAGTCATAAACACCGTCAATTCTATGGAATCAGAGGCTATGCAAAATTCGCTGCTCACGACACGAACTGAGTATACCCCAGTTCTGTTCACTCCTGCATTTTGAATTAAAACGTTTCTAGTCCCAGCTATAAAATTGGCGGGACCTCTCCATCCAAAACTCTCCGCTTCGCCTTCCAGAAAAATTTGCACATCCTCCCCAGAACACCATTCCGTTTCAGCCGAAAGGGAAAAAACCGGCAAAGGATTAACCGTTATCTGGACATCGAACTGGGTACTGCATCCCTCGGAATTGGAAACATTTACAGCATAGGTGCCGGCATTGACAAGTGAAACATTTTCCAGTGAGGGCTCATCCAACATGCTGCTGAACCCTTCCGGACCTTCCCATTGATAGGAATCGCCACCGGATGCCATGAATTGTAATCTATCTCCTTCACAAACCGGATCCGGAATTTCAACAGAGGGTTCAAACAGAGATACAGTCACAGTGAACTCATGAAAGCCTTCACAACCTTCTTCATCCAGTATAAGAATGACATAATCTCCTGCTTCATCTATAGTAATATTATTAAAAACTATACTATCCTCTTCGCTGAAAAAATTATTAGGTCCAAACCATTGATATATAAAGCCCCCGGAAGCGCGGATCACCACATCGTCTCCCTGACAAACCAATGTATCCCCCGGAGGTGTACCCACTTGATCGGGACAATCAAAACATGGTGGCGCTTCTCCTTGAATGGTGGCAGGTTCACAACCTAAAGAAGTTGTAATTCCAATATCAAAGGGGATTCCAAAAGGGATAGGGGCGCTTGTGAAAACATCACCATCTATAAAACCATCAGTGCCCTCAGCAGGGACAAAGTTGAAAGCACCACCAGAAAGGCCAATAAATAAAATATAAGTCTCGTCATCGTTGTTACATTCAAAGCCAAGAAGGGTAAGTTCGATTTCTGGTACAACTTTTGCGAAGTCAATTTCTCCGGTGATGATGCCTTCACAATCGCCACTATTTACAGTGAGAAGCTTTATAGAATCGCTCCAGGGTAGTAAAACTTCCAAAACAAATAAGGATTCTTCAGTAGTGATGGGATCTTGTACTTCGCCATCAATACTGTATGTGAAGGTAAAAGGCGGGGTTCCTGTAAATTGTAATTCTAAAACCACATCGGCCGGTTCACATATATACCCTCCATTAAGCAACTCCATTTCAGGATCCTGGCAGTCTGAAAAACGGGCAATGAAAGCATCTTCACTTCCTCCACCAAAAGTTTCCTGGACAGAACCGGGTGTAGAGATGCCCGCGAGACTTCCTGCATGGCCCGTCAAATACAGGCGATTTTCCCTGTCACGTTTCAATCCAAAAGCCCGATCGCTTTGAGTTCCTCCATAATAGGTGCCCCATTCTCGTTGCCCATCTGCAGAAAAGCGCACCAAAAAAGCATCCCAATCTCCTCCTCGGCTGGTTTGATGTGCATCCTCAGTGGAAATACCATTGTCTGAGCGTGTATATCCTGCAATGAATACATCACCGCCTGGATGAACATCCAAAGCATAAATGGCATCATCGCTTTCACCTCCCAGGTATGATCCCCACATTCTTTGCCCTTCAGGAGTAAATCTCGCAACAAACCCTTCAAAAGCTCCGGCAATGTTTTCCTGATGTACGCCTGGTGAAGTCAGGGCATTGGTTGAATTACAGGGGCCGCCTATATATATCGTCCCATCTGTAGCGAGGGCAAGTGCGTCACCATATTCGTCTAAAGTTCCACCGTAATAGGTGCCCCAGATTCTTTGACCATTTCCATCAAAAACGGCTAAAAAGACATCAGAATTTCCTCCACCAAAGGAGGTTTGCCAGGCATCGGCAGAGGCCATACTTCCGGTAGAATTGGTAAATCCCAGCAAGACTATATCATTCTGTTCATTTACATTGATTTGCAACCCTTGTTCTCCACCCGATCCTCCATAATAGGTTGACCATATCAAATCCCCTTCAGAAGAAAATTTAACTATAAACGCATCATCTCTTCCTCCGCCAAATGTCTCCTGATAGGCTCCAACGCTGGCCAGACCATCTTCAGTTTCAGTCCAACCGGTTATTACTATATTATTGTTTGAATCCGTGAAAATGCTGTTTGCCCTTTCCAGACCCAATCCACCCCAATAAGTAGCCCAGAGAAGTTCTCCGTCGGAATTGAACTTGGCAACAAATGCATCCCCTTCTCCCTGATAATCAGGTTGGAAGGCATTGGAAGTAGCTATCCCTGTTGATGACGCCGTTATGCCTGTAATGACTACGTTCCCCTCACCATCCACATGTATGCTTTGACCTCTTTCCTCTTCAGGTCCTCCAAAATATGTTGACCACACCAATACTCCCTCCAGAGTATATTTTGCTATAAATGCATCCAGCCCGCCTGAATGTTCTTCCTGATGGCTGCCCGGTGTAGATATGCCATCTGGACTTTCAGTAGAACCAATGATATATATAAATCCAGCCGGATCATAGGCCATGTCTCTGGCATCATCATTCATATTGCCTCCCTGGTAGGTGCCCCAATCCAATGCAGGAATGGTTTGTCCATATAACGTGAAAGTAATGGGGTATAAACAGATAAATACCCAAAAACATGAAGATGGAATCCGATACCGCTTAGTGTATTTCATTGTAAATTGCCTGAAATGTAAAAATAATCAATTAACGCAATGTTCTGAGGAGATTGACATGCAGAATATTTTATTCTGATTGAATGAATTGTATTACGTAGTACATAAAACGAAAAGCCGGAATTTCTATTTTCTCAGGCAGAATGTATGACATGAACCCGTTTACTGTTAGTTTATAAATTGATTTGGTAAAAAATATGTTTGTGGAATCGGAATATCAATTCTATTGTAAAGCCGTATAATTTAAAAACACATCAGAATAAAATTATTTTATTGCAAATACTTATAGAATAATTGAACCAAATACAAGTTGTATTGTTTAATTTATGTGTTTAAATTATTAAACAAAATAATGAGACCCTGATCTCACTTTGACCCATATTCTCAATTATCAATAAGATGCTTCACGGTTACCATTCTTTGAAAAGGTTTTATATGATGGTTCTGTGTCTTTTAAGCATGGAGAGTAGAATTTTTTTAACTTCATGAGAAATGAAGTACCCTTTGAGCATAGCATTTTCAAGTGAATCGATACCATTGAAAGTTTAAAGTCAGAAGGATTAAGTTAATGTTAATATAATCAAAATCAATAAACAACATATATAGGAAGCTGTTAAAAAGGCATCTGAATTAGGTTATCCCGGTTTCTATTTTTCGATGGGTGACATGTATAATGTTCTAATTTTAAAGGAAACTTACTTTTCCATAAGCATGAAAAAAGTCTGATAATGACCAAAAATCACAAATCATTTCATCTTGAGTCCTATATACTATTATTTTCTCTTGCCATAATACTTATAGCACCATTGAAAGCGTACATACCTGACATTTTCATATATGCCTTATTCAGTCTTATTGTTTTAGGTATTGGATTATCATTTAGTGTCAAGGATCACGTGGATCATTTAAAGTTGTTGAGAAGAAGCTTAAAATGGAAATCTTCATCCACACAAATATTTACCATTTATGGAATGTATTTCAGTCTGTTGAGCCTTTTTGTTTTACTATGGGTCTGGCAGCCATTTTGGGCTTTGGCCATTTTTCTATTGTTTTTAGGATATCAATTTGGTGAGTCGCAATTAATTGTATTCCTTAAAAGCGCTTCAGTAATTAATAAGGTGGTATTTACGGCTTGTGGGATATTCATATTGTCCTGGTTTATTCATTTTCATAGTGATTTAGCAGGTTCTTTTTTTCTGATTATTCCTGGAATTTCAAATCAGTCTGTGCATTATTTTTTAGAATTTATGCCTTTGCTTTGTTTGATGAGTGGCATTGTCCTTTCTTTATTTTTCATTTTGGAAATGCTATACAGGCCGGAAATCAGGGCTGCTTTAGCTAAGCAAATATTATATTTTTCAGCTATTTTAGTAGCAATAGCGTTTCTTCCCCCTTATTTAGCTATTCTCAGCTACTTTGGGTTTTGGCATTCTTTCAGGATTATGGATACAGGGCAATTAACCTTTCAGCAATCTAAAATGATAAAAAGGGGCCGAAATTTTCCAAATTCCTTTGTTCCTCTGGCTTTGCTTTCGCTCATAGGCATTTTTTTATTATCCTATCATTTATGGAATAATCTGGCAGAAGGCAGTTTCATCCTTATTTTTATTATCATCATTTCATTATTCACCCTACCACATAACTTTTTTGTGAAATCGATGTACCGGTTAGTGGCTAAGTAGCGAAACTTTTTGAAACCATTTATATACCTTGCCTTTTATTCAGAATCTTTTTCATTCATCATTATCTGCTCTTGTTGAGAAATGCTTTCATCGTGAACTGATGTGATAAAATTTTTGATAAATTTTTCGCTAAGTCCATGTTCCATGCCCCGGTTCACATATTTGTCTAATATTTCATTCCACCTTTTATTTTGGAGGATGGTGATGTTATTTTCTTTTTTAAACTTTCCGATCTCTCTGGCAATTTTCATTCTGCTGGCCAGGATATTGATTAATTCATCATCAATGAAATTGATCTGTTTTCTCAGTTCATACAAGTTGGCATGATCCGTAATTAATTCAGGATCTTCCTGACGTATGACAAGATCAGAAATCAAGGCTCCATATACTTCCGGAGTAATTTGCTGTGATGCATCACTCCAGGCCTGATCCGGAGTAATGTGCGACTCCAGCATAAGCCCGTCAAAATTGAGATCCATCGCCTTTTGCGAAACTTTTTGCAGAAGGTCACGTCTGCCGCAAATGTGCGAGGGATCGCAAATCATGGGCAGATCCGGTAGTCTTCTTTTCAGTTCGATGGCCAATTGCCATTGGGGACGGTTTCTGTAAATTTGTTCACCAAAATTGGAAAAACCTCTATGAATAGCGCCCAGCCTTTTGACACCAACTTTTTCAAATCTTTCGATACCTCCCATCCACAAAGCCAGATCAGGATTGATAGGGTTTTTCACCAATACAGGAATATCTACCCCTCTCAATACATCGGCTATTTCCTGTACAGCAAACGGATTTACAGTAGTGCGTGCACCCACCCATAATATATCAATACCAAATTCCAGCGCCAGTTCAACATGCGAAGCTTTGGCTACTTCAATGGTGACGGGCAATCCCGTCAAATCTTTTACTTTTTGCATCCAGGGTAGACCACGGGTTCCAACACCTTCAAATGAATTAGGTCTCGTTCGCGGTTTCCATATACCCGCACGGATGATATCCACCTTTCCGGTTCTGAATAATCTTGTGGCTGTTTGTAATACCTGGTCTTCGGTTTCAGCACTGCATGGACCTGCGATTAAAACAGGTCGGTTGTGTTGGGTTAACCAGTTGGTTTTCTTATTTTCCATGGTTTGCGTATTCATGTTTTTTAATTTTTTTGCTTTTTATCAATAATCATTTTAATATTCGTTTTATGTCATTGGCTTCTTGCATCAGATTTTCTGCTCCGCTCCTGTCATTGTCTCTAATGGCATCCCTGAATAAGGTCAGGTATTTAATGTAAGAGTTTAATGCAGTCACCAGATGGTGACGATTTTTGCTAAAAATGGCAGACCACGTTAATGGATTGCTCTTTGCCAATCGTACTGTGGAGGAAAACCCTGTGCTGGCCAGATTAAAAATTTGCCTTTCATCTTTTTCTATATCGAGCACTGTCAATCCCAACATAAATGAACTCACATGGGATAAATGGGAAACATATGCCAAATGTTTGTCGTGTTCGTCGGGGTTTAAATAATAAGTGGTCAGTCCTACGGATGAAAATACTTTTTCTACCATCTCAATGGCATCTGGATCGGATTTTTCTTTTTCACAAATGATATTTTTTTTCCCTCTGAACAATTGAGATATAGCTGCCGAAGGTCCCGAGAACTCAGTACCTGCCAACGGATGCGCAGCTACATATCGATTTCTCAATGAATGGTTTTCGACGGCCTTACATATGTCTTTTTTGGTTGAACCCACATCAGTAACCATTTGATCTTCCCGAAGTTGATTTAATATTTCAGGAAGCAAATTTTCAATGGCATCAACCGGAATGGCAAGGATAATGAATTCTGATCTCTGGATCATTTCTTCCAGGTTGACCAATTCGTGGATCAATTGCAAACGGATGGCTTCTTTGCAGTGCAAAGGATTATCATCCACCCCCAATACATGTACATGGATCTGTGACTTCAAGTCCAATGCCAGCGAACCACCGATTAAACCAAGACCAACAATTCCAATGGTCATATCTCCTGAAATTTATAAATTTTTTCTATCCTTTTCAACGCCTGATCCAATGTCTCTTCATCTGCACATAGCGATATGCGAATGTATCTATTACCCATATCTCCAAAAATGTGGCCAGGTGTAATAAAGACTTTTGAGTCAAGTAAAATCTGATCACATAGTTTTTCTGCGTTTTCGACCTGTGCAGGAATCTTTCCCCAAACAAACAACCCCGCCGACTCAGGGTCATAGGTACAGCGCAGAGAATCCATGATCCGATGAGCAATTTTTTTCCTGCGTGCATATATATCGTTCAATGATTTGAACCAAGAGTCATCCAATTGAAGTGCTTCAATGGCCCCTTCCTGAATGGGTTTATACATCCCTGAATCCATATTGCTTTTAAATGTAAGAACGGTATCGATATAATCAGATCGTCCGGCTAAACTGCCTATTCTCCAGCCCGACATGTTATAATTTTTGCTGAGGGATGTGAGCTCCAGGGCTACATCTTTGGCGCCATCCACCTGGAATATGCTCAGTGGTTTATCGTTCAGAATAAATGTATAGGGATTGTCGTGACATAACAGAATTTTATGCTTCTTTGCAAAATCCACCAATTCATGCAAAAGGGTCAGGTCACCTTTCGCACCCGTAGGCATATGGGGGTAATTGATCCACATCATTTTTACAGCGCTGAGATCCAACCGGGATAAAGCCTTTACATCGGGCCACCAATTCTGTTCTTCAGTCAATGGGTATTTTATGATTTCTCCCTGGCACAATTCTGTAATGGCTGCATAAGCCGGATAACCCGGATCGGGGATAAGTACCTGATCTCCTGGATTAATGAAGGCCATGGAAATATGCATGATGCCTTCTTTAGATCCAATCAAAGGAAGTATTTCGGTCTCAGCCTGTAGTTTGACTTCAAAATGGGTTTGGTACCATTGGGCAAAAGCTTGTCTGAGGGATAAAATGCTTCTGTAGGGCTGATATTGATGTGCATTACGGTCTTTGGATGCAGCATTGAGTCTATCAATACTTTCCTGAGGGGGAAGGAGGTCCGGGCTACCTATCCCAAGGTTAATCACTTTAATTGGACTTTCCTTATTTATGCGATCTATTTCAGCTAGCTTGATAGCAAAATAGTAGGTCTTTACCCCACCCAATCGATCTGCCGGTTTGATGATCATGATTTCAATTCTTTAGATTTCCATAAAATTTCTGAAATATCTGCCCGGGCGTAAATGCCTAGCTCTTCATACTCTGAAGTCACTTCTAAAATGTCATCTTTTAAATTAAAGTATTGATCCAGGTGCTCAAATTCAATATCCATATGAAAAAAATATTCCCTGAAAGCACCCAGTACCGGAAAGGACTGTAATTTGCTCAGGTTGAGATCGTGATCCTGAATTTTCTGCAATACTTTAAGCAATTGCCCTTTTTTGTCAGGAATCTTTATATAAGCAGAAACCTTGTTGGCTTTTCTCGAATCGTAAATTTCCTTATTCTTAGAGACAATAAAAAATCGGGTATAATTGGTTTTATGGGTTTCAATAGATTCTTTCAGAATATGAAGTCCGTAAGTTTCTGCAGCTAAGCGGCTGGCTACTACTGCTTTTTTCTTATTGGGTTTTAGAGCCAGTGATTGAGCACTTAAGGCTGTATCCAGCGATTCGACTCTTTTAATTCCATTTAATGTTGACAAAAATTGTAGGCATTGGTTGAGTGCCATCGGATGAGATTCAACGACCTTTAACCGTGACATGTCAACGACTTCATTGGTCAATAAATGCAATTCAATGCGGTGGTAGGCTTCTCCGCGAATCCAAAATCCATGTTCTCGCAGTATCCGGTAGTTTTGGAGTATGGTTCCTGCTATGGAGTTTTCAATGGCCATAATTCCATAATCTGCTTCACCACTTGAGATTTTTACGGCCAGTTGATCAAACGAATCTGCGGGAAAAGGGATGTAATTTTCTTTGAAATAGCGTTGAGCCACTTCATCGTGAAAAGACCCGGCATATCCCTGAATGGCTACTTTTACTTCTTTCATCGAAAGATGATATTGGTTAAAAAAAGAAAGGAGTCCAAATTTCTCCGGACTCCTTTATATATTCTTTTCCATGTTCTACATATAGAAGCCCGTTACTCTTTGTTAAAGAAGTAAAAGAAATAAAAGCTATATGTAAAAACGGACTGTTTCATAATCGGATACAAACATAAAGAATCCTGATGATTAATTGTTTAATTATTTTCAAGAAAAAAAAAGTTGGTTGAAATATTGTTCCAAACTCAATTGTCTGATAATAAGTCTTACGCATGAAATATTTCAAATTATTGACCAATGAGACATTCATTCACACTGAGTTGGATGAAAAGAAATGATTGGTTGTGTTGATTATTACATACAAATGTGGTCTATGAAAATTGAATTAGATAGCGGGAAATGCCGAAAAAGTTTTTCAATTTGGCTCAATCTCTGTTTTGATTTTTAAGGCATAATGAAAAGATTCTTTACAGCGTCCTCAAAGGAATCCACAAAAATGTATATATTGATCGATGATTTATTTGAGAAATTATTTTAACTATCTTAAATAAAAACCGGCATGGAAAACGATAAAACTACTGAGAAAAAAGGATTTATAGACAAGTTCCTGGATGTAATAGAGAAAGCTGGAAATAAATTACCCGATCCTGCAATTTTATTTTTAATCCTGATGATTCTGGTGTGGATCATATCAGCTATGCTTGCCGGGATGACTTTCAGTGAAATTGATCCCAGGACGGAAGAGGCGATTCGGGTAAAAAACTTATTGACAGGAACTTCCCTGGCTGAATTTTTAGCAGGTATGGTTAAGACGTTTATGAATTTTGCGCCATTGGGAATCGTTTTGGTGGCGATGCTGGGTGTAGGCGTTGCTGAACATTCTGGATTCATCAATGTGGGATTGAAAAAATTACTGGGTGTAACGCCCAAATCGCTTCTGACACCTATGTTGATTCTTGTCAGCATTGTGAGTCATACAGCTGCAGATGCTGGGTATGTATTGGTTATTCCTTTGGGAGGTGTAATTTTTTACTCTGCCGGTCGGCACCCTCTCGCAGGTATAGCAGCGGCTTTTGCCGGAGTGAGCGGTGGATTCAGCGCCAACTTTATACCCTCCGGAATTGATCCGTTGATTATGGGATTTACGCAAACGGCAGCCGTGATTCTCGATCCGGATATTCAGCTCAATCCTTTAAATAATATATTCTTTACAGGCATTTCATCCGTTTTGATCATTGGATTGGGATGGTTTTTGACCGATAAAGTCATAGAGCCCCGATTGAAAAAAATTAAGGTGGATGCGGACATTACTGATTTGCCCGTCATGGAGGAGGTGAGCCAAAAGGAGAATAGGGCCTTTCGTTTTGCCACTATGACCATGGTTGCGGGTATTATTGCTTTAATTATTTGGGCAATACCAATGAGTTCCTCATTACGGGGACCGGACCGCCTGAATCCTGAAGTGATGTCACTGGTATCTTTTGCGGCACCATTGATGCAGGCTATTGTACCTTTAATTTTTCTTTTATTTTTTCTGCCGGGGGTAGTCCATGGCTACTTTTCAGGAACTTTTAAAACATCACAGGATCTGATCAAAAGTATGTCTAAAGCGATGGGAAGCATGTCCTATTATATAGTGATGGCTTTCTTCTGTGCATTATTTATTGATGCTTTTGCTAAATCCAACCTGGGTGTGTTAATCGCATTGAAGGGGGCTAATTTTCTAAAGAGTCTTATGTTGCCTGGCGAAGTTACCATTGTAGGCATCGTGTTTTTAACGGCATTCATAAATTTATTGGTTGGTTCGGCTTCTGCCAAATGGGCATTAATTGCGCCTATTTTTGTACCTATATTGATGCAATTGGGCATTTCGCCTGACCTGACCCAGGCAGCATACAGGGTGGGAGATTCTGTCTCCAATATTATTACACCGGTACTACCCTATTTTCCATTGGTTGTCATCTTTTGTCAGAGGTATGTGAAAGATACGGGAATAGGCACTCTGGTTTCCATGATGATGCCATATTCTATCGTGTTTTTAATAGCATGGACCATCTTCTTATTACTGTATTGGGCGGTAGGCATTCCTTTGGGTTTGCAGGCGAGTTTTGATTATATTCCTGGGGGTTGAAAAAATGTACTTTATCTTTATGTTCAATTATTGACATTATCTTAAAAAAGTTGTATTATTTAGTTTATAAACATTAAAATTCATAAAAAATGACAGTGATCAAAGTAATCGAAATTATGTCGAATTCAGAGAAAAGCTGGGAAGATGCTACAGCCAAAGGAATTAAAAAAGCATCAGAAACGATCAAAGGGATTCGTTCTGCTTTTGTTCAAAGCCAAAGTGTAACGGTGGAGAAAGGAGAAATTTCTGAATACAGAGTAAATCTGAAGATTTCTTTTGAGGTGAAGTAATTATTCCACCATTCGTTTTAATTATATAGCTACAGAGCAAGGTTGTACCATTTAAGGCTTCATCGAAGCTATGGTAGCATGAAGAATTCTTTTCACATGGCCTGAAAGGTAACGCCTGATAGTTTCTCTGAAAGAAATTGTGCGGTATATGATTCTTGACATTCCAGGATCCCTTCGGGTGGGCCTTCATACAATAAATATCCACCTGCATCGCCGCCTTCTGGTCCCAAATCGATCAACCAGTCTGCCGATTTGATGACATCGAGGTTATGCTCAACGATCAGGACAGTATGCCCTTTTTCAATAAGTGCATTTAAAGCTTCCATGAGCTTAACAATATCATGGAAATGCAGCCCAGTAGTGGGTTCATCGAAAATAAAAAATATAGGATCCTGTTTCTTTTCTACACCCAGGTAAGAAGCCAGCTTCACTCGTTGCGCTTCTCCCCCGGATAATGTACTGGAAGGTTGACCTAACTTGATGTAGCCCAATCCCACATCAAATAAGGGTTGCAATTTTTGAACGATGTCTTTTTGATCACTAAAAAAAGTCATTGCCTCATCGATACTGAGATCGAGTATATTGGCTATATTTTTTTCATTATATGTTACTTCCAGTATTTCATCTTTAAAGCGTTTGCCCTGACACTCTTCGCACAATAACTCCACATCAGCCAGAAACTGCATCTCTACCGTGATGACACCATCCCCTTTGCAAGTTTCGCATCTGCCTCCGTCCACATTGAAGGAAAAGTATTTAGGACTATAGCCTCTCACTTTTGATAATTGTAACGATGAGAACAGGTTTCTTATACTATCGTAGGCTTTTACATAGGTTACAGGATTGGAACGTGAAGATTTTCCAATAGGATTTTGGTTAATGAATTCTACCGCAAATATTCTGGAAAGGTCACCGCTCAATTCATCATGTTTTCCAGGAGAAGAGGCCAGTGCTTCGCTCAGGTGCTTTTTCAAAGCTGGATAAAGGATATGTCTGACCAGACTGGTTTTTCCCGACCCGGATACTCCGGAGATCACAGTAAGAGCGTTCAGCGGTATCGTTATATCTATATTTTTAAGGTTATGCTGTTTAGCCCCGGTAAGTGTGATTTTATTGATCACTTGTCTGCGAATTTCGGGTACAGGGATATTTTTTATTTGCCTGAGGTAAGAAGAGGTTAAATTGTCAGGTTCAAGATAGAAGTCCTGAATGGGTCCATTGAAAACCACTTCTCCGCCAAATATTCCTGCCCCCGGCCCCATATCTATAATATGATCTGATTGCTTGATAACTTCTTCTTCGTGTTCTACAACGATGACCGTGTTACCCAGATCTCTCAGACTTTTCAATACAGAAATTAACTTTTGTGTATCTCTGGGATGAAGACCTATGGAGGGTTCATCAAGGATATACATAGAATGTGTTAAATTGGATCCCAGGATTCGCGTAAGATTTATTCTTTGGGTCTCTCCCCCGCTTAAAGTTGAAGCCAAACGGTCCAAAGTCAGATAGGAGAGCCCAATTTTATCCATGATTTCAAGTCTGCTATAAATTTCAGTGATGATCCTTTTTCCCACCTGAAAATCAAACTCCGGCAAAGAAAGAGATTCAAACCATTGTTTCATTTTTCCTATAGGCATATTGATCAACTCACCGATATGCTTGCCCCCAATTTTTACATGGAAGGATTCTTTTCTTAATCTCATTCCCTCACATTCCGTGCATTTGGTTTTACCTCTGTATCGAGCCAGGATCACCCTGTTTTGGATTTTATAGGTTTTCTCTTCCAAATCCCTGAAATAGTCATCCAATCCTATGAAATAGGAATTTCCTCTCCACAACAGAGCAATTTGTTCATCATTTAGATTTTTTATGGGGGTATGGATAGGAAAATCAAAATAGTGGGCATTTTCAATCAGCAAGTTGTAATAATACTGACCTTTCTCTCCCTTCCAGCACACTATCGCTTCTTCGTATACTGAAAAATTATCATTCGGAATTACTTTGTCGGGATCAATGCCCAGAATGCGGCCATAGCCTTCACAGCGGGGACAGGCGCCATAGGGATTATTATAATTAAAAAGATGTTGTGAAGGTTCGGGAAATGTTAGTCCATCCCGCTCGAAGCGATTGTTAAATACCTTCATGACACCATCTTCATCGTACACTAGACATTCTCCACCGCCCTCTGAGAACGCAATACCCACAGAATCTGCTATTCTTTTTCTGTTTTCTTCGGAGGGTTCTGCAGTAAATCGATCAATGAGAACATATATTTTATCCTGAATTTGATCATTCTTCAGATTCTTAAGCAGATCTTCAATATGAATAATTTTGTCCTGGTACAACACACGGCTGAATCCTTTTTGCAGATATAGCAACATGGATTGTTCAAGTGTGCGATTTTCCCTTCTCTGAAAGTATATGTATAAATATAATCTGGCTTCTGTGGGAAAGCTCATTATGTAATTCACTACATCAGTAACCTGATCTTTCTTTACTTTTTCGCCACTAATGGGCGAATATGTATGTCCAATACGCGCATAAAGCAACCGCAAATAATCATATACTTCGGTCAAAGAGCCAACGGTAGAACGGGCATTGCCAGAAGCAGCACGCTGTTCTATAGCGATGGCTGGACAGATCCCTTTGATATATTGTACTTCCGGTTTTTTCATCCGGTCCAGAAATTGCCGCGCGTAACTGGAAAGACTCTCAACATATCTTCGCTGACCTTCAGCAAATAATGTGTCAACAATGAGCGAGGATTTACCGGAGCCCGACAGTCCGGTCACGGATATCAGTTTCTTTTTGGGAATGACGATGTCAATATTTTTCAGATTATTGGACCGCGCTCCTTTTATATATATAGAGTTTTTAAGATAATCATTGGAGTCTTGTATGTCAGACATGCATTTTGCTTTTAAGTAAAATTCGTACTTTTTACAAACGTAGTGAAACTATATAAGTTTATGTTTTCTTATGATCAACATGTATAAAATGAATTGCTTTTTTTGTGTTGGAATCATTCTATGGAAGTCCATGTTAATTTCTTAAACAAATATTAAAATCAGATTTTTTTCAAAAAAAGTTGAAATTAGTATAACTTGGAAAGACTTTTGTTATATATTTGATCAGAAATATTTATCAAAATTAAAATATTGGATATCGATTCATAACATCTACACTTTTTAATACGAAGATTTTTAACGATTTATTCATCAAAAATGTAGACAGTTATGGATGGTATGCAGTTAACAGACCAGCAGCTTATCAACAATTACCTTAAAGGTAATGATTCCAGTTTCGAAATTTTATTGAACCGCCACAAAGACAAGATTTATACATCTATATATCTCTTTGTGAAGGATACCGAAAAAGCCGAGGATATTTTCCAGGATGTATTTATTAAAATCATTGATACATTACGAAAAGGGAAATATAACCATGAAGGAAAGTTTCTTCAATGGGCTTTGCGGATTTCTTATAATATGTGCGTGGATAATTTCCGCAGATCGAAAAGAAGGACTAAGGTTTCTCCCTCAGAAACATTCGATATTTTCGATGTGCTGGAAAGTGCTGATGACAATATGGAAACTTCCATGATCAAGGATCAGACCCACTACAAAATCAGGATGCTTGTAGACCAGTTGCCTCCTGAGCAACGAGAAGTGGTCATTCTGCGCCATTATGCAGACATGTCTTTCAAGGAAATTGCACAATTGACACGGGTAAGCATCAATACTGCTTTAGGAAGAATGCGCTATGCTTTGATCAACATGAGAAAGCTGGCCGGAGAAAAGGAGCTGCTTCTGTATTAATTAGGCTTTTATACCATCCTTTCAAATATTCGTTAAAAAATAACTTTTGGAAGGTCTTGAAATTTGATGACTGCAACTTTGGAAATGGCTTTGCCAGTTTTGAGCAGCCTGTCGACTATAAACCCAAAATGCGAAATTGAATAAATTCAAACGCATTTTGGGTTTTGTATTTTATGAGAATAAGAAGCTTATATAAAGACCTTCAAAGTATGAAACTGGCATTTACAAACCTTCTCCTTCTAATGGTGTAGGAATTCGAACTTTCATTTTTTCATAAAAATTTTCCCATTCCCTCAACATTTCCCTATATTTATCAGGATGGATTTCTTTAAGATCAAATTCTTCAGCCAAATCCTCTGATAGGTTATATAGCTCAAAATGATTTTCATCAAAAGGCCTGTGAATTTGAACCAATTTCCAATCCCCTTTACGAATCATTGCATAACTTCTATGCTCAAGACCAAAAACATATTCATCATCGTGGATTCTTTTGCTATAATCACGAATGATAGGTTGAAGTGATTTTCCAAGCAGAGGATATACTTCAGTGCCATGATGATGTTTTGGGTATTCAATCCCGGCCCAATCATAAAATGTTGGCGCCAAATCCAACAATGTGGACATTGCTGAGGATGTTCGATTGCCTTTCTTTACCATGTGACCGGAAATGATCAAAGGTGACAGCATGCCCCCTTCGGTGGTATAGCCTTTAAAATATTTAAATGGAGCTGTGCCCGTTTCCGCCCAGGCTTTTCCGTAAGATATAAATGATTCAGGTTTTCCCATGCTTTCATAGCTATCCGTGTAGTTTTGCTGCAAAAAAGGACCAAATATGTCATGGTAATAAAAGTCTTCTGCAGCAGCACCATTATCCGAAAGAAATACAATCATGGTGTTGTCGTATTGACCGATTTTTTTTAAATATTGAATCAACCGTCCAATATTTTCATCTAAATTTTCAACCATTCCTGCATATATTTCCATTTTTCTGGCTTCAACCTTTTTTTCTTGGTCCGAGAGACTATCCCACACCGCTATACCAGGATGACTGGCAGGTAAAACAGCATTTTCAGGAATCAATTTTTTATTTTTCAGATTTTGAAATCGGATTTCTCTGAACTTTTCGTATCCGTCATCATATTTGCCTATGTATTTTTTCCAGTATTTTTCATCAACCTGTAAAGGCCAATGCGGAGAAGTGTAAGCTGCATAAGCAAAGAAAGGTTGAGCATCTGCTTTATATCTGTCAATGAACGAAATTAATTTGTCTGTATAAAAATCAGTTGAATAATCACCGTCTCTCCATTTTACCGGTTCACCATCTTCGGTGTACAATGATTCAGGTACGTCGTAAAAAATACCTTTGCCCAGATAATGATTGGCACCACCTTCCAGAGTCACAAAAGAATGTTCAAAACCTTTGTGGTGGGGATTATCGGTTTGAGTATTTCCCAAATGCCACTTGCCTGTAATATATGTGTGGTAACCATTGGAGCGCAGGAGTTCTGTAAAAGGAATGATTCTATCCGTCAACCTGCCTTCATATCCTTCCATTCCGGTCTTCAGATCCTGACTTCCCATGCCGGCAATATGGTTGTTATTACCCGAAAGTATCATCGCTCGGGATACGGCACAATAGGGAGAGGTATAAAATCTGCTGAACCGGATCCCGTTTTTTACAAAATTGTCCAGATTGGGGGTATTGATTTCACTCCCAAAGCAACCCAGATCGGAATAACCCAGATCATCAGCTACAATGAGTAAAATGTTAGGTAAGCTATCGGGAGACGATTTTTTACAAGATACTAAAAACAGACTAGCGAAACTAAATAATAAAATGCCACCTATAGCAGGACAAGTGGTAGAAACTGAACCGCCTTGGAAAATAGCCCGGTGATGATAAGCCTTCCTGTTCATATCATGGCTTATTAAAGATCAGGTCATGGTCTTATAACTTTCTCTCTTTCTTTGGCTTTTAAATCTCTTTGCATTGGATTACTCACATCCCTCTTTCTTTTAAAAGCATCAAACCGATCCACTTCCTGGCGGGGTGGAAAGTAATTATTGGAAGTATCTACATCAGCGGTTTCCAGAAAAGGATCCAAAGTGACACTCACCACTTTTTTATCTGTAGGAATCACCTTGGTTATGGTTTTTTGATCAAATCTCCATACTTCTGCCGGAATCCTGAACACCTCAGTGGTTCCATCTTCATAGGCAAACTCAAAAATGACAGGCATAGGAATTCCGCCTATTTTTTCAAATTCCAATTGATTGTAATACTTGCCTTGATTGAGTAAATCGATATCCGCTGGAGAGAGTGTTGATTTGAACTGTTCATATTCTTCGCGGTCCAAAATATTTACATCCAATGGGTCATAAGTCGAATAGAAATCCCTCAAAGTTGTATCTATGTCTGCATAATATTCCTTAATGGTTTCTCTGTTGCGGATCGTACTTATGTTTTCAGGCTGTTTAGCTCTTTTTTCCTTTGCAACGGCACTTTCTACATCAGGATTTTGTGAATCCAATTGAAATGCTTTGAAGCTATTGATGGAAAGATCCACATGGTCATTGGTAAAAAACCAGGCTCTCCAAAACCAATCCAGGTCAACAGCGGAGGCATCTTCCATCGTTCTGAAAAAATCAGCCGGTGAGGGAGATTTGAATTTCCACCGGTTAGCATATTCTTTAAATGCTTTGTCGAAAAGCTCTCTTCCCATAATGGTTTCACGCAGAATATTCAGAGCAGTTGCCGGTTTTGAATAGGCATTGGGTCCTAATTGGAATACCGATTCAGAATTGGTCATGATAGGAGAAATCCTGCTTTTGTCTCCACCCATATAGTCAGTGATCATGTGTGCCGGACCTCTTCTGACCGGATAGTTTTCTTCCCATTGCACTTCTGTCAGATACTGAACAAAGGTATTTAATCCTTCATCCATCCAAGTCCATTGTCTTTCATCGGAATTGACAATCATCGGAAACCAGTTGTGCCCCACTTCGTGAATAACCACACCAATATGACCATATTTTGCCCGTGGAGTGTAGGTGCCATCACCGTCACATCGGCCAAAATTGAAGGCGATCATAGGATACTCCATGCCCATATTACCATCGATGGACCAGGCCACCGGATAGGGATAATCAAATGTGTAGTGAGAGTACCATTTAATGGTGTGTGCAGTTGCCTTGGTAGAATATTTCTTCCATAGGCAATCTCCTTCAGGAATCCACATGGATTGGGCCATCACTGTACGTCCATCGCTCATGGGTACACCCATGGCATCCCAGATAAAGCGTCGTGATGAAGCAAAGGCAAAATCCCTTACATTGTCAGCTTTAAATTTCCAGGTTTTTTCTTTTGTACTTTTTGTTTTTACTCTTTCCTGCGCTTCTTCGAGTGTTGCGATCGTTACCGGATGCACATGTTCACTTTTGGCTTTTTTAAGAAGGTCGCGTTGTTTTTTGGAAAGCGTCTGTTCAGGATTCAAAAGTTCACCCGATGCAGCCACCAAATGATCCTCAGGGACAGTGATTTCTACTTCATAGTTTCCAAAGATTAATGTAAATTCTCCTGCTCCAAGAAACTGCTTATTCTGCCATCCTTCCACATCATTATAAGAACACATTCGAGGAAAAAACTGGGCTATTACATACACGTTATTTCCATCGCTATCAAAATGCTCGTAACCGGTGCGACCGCGCACATATGAAGTATTGTTGATGTTATACCAGTATTTGATTTGAAAAGAATATTTCTGACCGGGTAAAAGCACCGAAGGAAGATCAATGCGCATCATGGTCTTATTGATTGTAAAAGGTAAGTCTTTGCCTTGAGCATCTTTTACAAACTCTATTTTATACCCACCGTCAAAATCCATTTCCATCATTCTAATGGATCCGAACCTCGTATTGTCAGTGATCGATTCGGTTCTGATTTTACGGGCATCGCTGTCAGCATCCCAGATATTCTGATCCAATTGCAACCATAGGTAAGTCAAAGGATCCGGGGATTGATTATGGTAGGTGATCATTTCTTCCCCATAGATGCGTTGATTTTCATCATCCAGCCTTACTTTAATTTTATGATCGGCTCTTTGCTGCCAATAATTGGGACCTGGAGCGCCACTGGCCGTTCTGTAACTATTAGGTGTTGGTAATTCTCTGTAAAGCTGAGCAAATTTGTCCTGGCCTGTGATTCCTCCAATACACATAAAAACAGCCAGGCACAGAGAAAAAAAGTATTTAATCATGTTATTGCGGTTGAACTTTTAGATTTAAAAATTTTTTAAATGAATTATTGCAACAAAGTTGCAATAAATAAGAAGAGATAAAGTTAGAAAAATATTTTCCAAAGACGGAAGATAATCATGAACAGAATCGAAAAAAGAATCATTGTGGTGATGGGAATATAAACTTTCACATTTTCCTTCTCAATGCGGATATCTCCCGGAAGACGACCTATCCAATTGAGTTTGTCTCCAAAAAAATAAAAGGAAAGACCTAAAATGAAAAGTATCAGAGCTGCTCCAATGATCCATTTGCCTAATTCCTGCATAGCTTACCAGATTTTCTGTAGCTTAGGATTGGAAATCCATTTGCTCCATGATTTATTATAACCATGAATGAAAGGAGTAATCTGTCCTTGTTGATCGTATACCGGATTTCCGGCATTACCCCATGCGAATATACTTCCGTATAAATTCCTTACATCTGTAAACCCAGCTTTTAATAATTTCTCACCTATTTTTTCACTTCGATACCCTATGGAGCAATAAATCACTATAGTTTTATTTTTATCCAGAGAATTTATCAGGTTTTTGTCCCATTGATTGTATCCAATCCGAAGAGCATTTTCAATGTGGCTGATAGCGTATTCCTTTTCTTCCCGGGCATCCAGTATGGTTAAATCTTCCGAAGACTTCATCAATAATTTTAATTCTTCCACATAAATATAATTCACATTTCCAGACAGGTATCGATCAATGGTTTTCTTAAAATCAGGGGAAATACCCTCCATTTGACCGAATAGATTCAAAGGAATTAAAAAAATCAGTATCAGTATTTTATCCATATATACATGCTAACTAAGCTAGGATTTAATGCGGCTCTTCTAATCACTCTATTGAAAATTCTTCAATTTGTGAAGGGCCTTTACCTGCCTTGTCATGAATCAAATAATTGTTTTGACATAGGGGTAACAACTCATCGTGGATCCAGGTTTTAATTGAATCGGAAATATCCGCGGGATAAAGAAGGTGTAAATTGGGGCCTGCATCCAGGCTGAAAAATACAGGATATCCGGTATCGTGGCGGAATGTCCTGATTTTTTGGATTAAAAGCAGGCTTTCCGGTTTCATTAGCACATAGGAAGGTTCTGAGGACATCATTAAAGCATGGAGGGTAAGGGCTTCATTCTCAGCAATATTTCCAAATGCGAAAAAATCTCCTTCTTTCATAACATTCAATAGTAAATCCATTTTAGTCCTGGCCTGCTCGTAGCGAACCGGAGCGTAGGGATTGTTATTCATCATTTCATGACCGGCCGTTGAAGATATGCTTTTTTGGTCAGAAGATACGATGAGGATATCATTATTCAATGTGCGAAAAATAGGATGGATTTCATCGCCAAAAGGGATGGCATACTCCTGATGGGAGTGGGGCAGGGTGGAGATCTGTCCCCAAATGGAAGCATAGGGATAAACAGACCTGCATGCACTTCCACTTCCTATCCGGGCAATGAACGAAGCTTTATTGAGGAAGTCATTATAATGGGTTTTCGACCCTGACAATGCCTCATCTATAGTACATAGACATAGGGCAAGGGCTGACATTGCGGAAGCGGAAGAAGCAATACCAGAAGAATGAGGAAAACTGTTTTTGGATTGAATGGTAAGATGCAAATTGTTGAGATGATTGAACCTACCGGACACTTTAGAAAGAAACTGATCAATTCTTGTTTTAAAGGCAGGCAGTTTTTGATCTTCAAAATAAAAGTCTGAAGTCAAGCCATGTCCTTTCTCCATCTGAGTATACTCAATGATGGTTTCTGTAAAAGAATGGGAAAGAGTGATGCTTAATGAGGGATTTTGTGGAAGCTGGTTACCATATTTACCCCAATACTTAATAATAGCCAGATTTGAAGGACTTTGCCAGCCTGCAATTTCATTTACAATATTCAATGGCAGAGATTTATATTAGTTTTCAAGCTTAATATTAATTGAGACGAACATATTTCAGATCTTTAGTGCTTTCTATTTTTGTAGCCAGATCAAAATCTTTTAAAACGGCATCAAGTATAGGATATTTTCCAATATTATAGCCTTCTTTTAGATCATAACTATATAACTTGCTGAAATTATTCCAGTAAAATGCAGTAAATTTACCTCTGACATCTTTGATTAAATCATGTGTGGTAAGATCAAGTTCCCTTTCAATCATTTTGAGTAAAATCTTCCCCTGCAACTTGGTAAGTCTGGAAAGAGGATCTTCAAATTCATTTTTAAGTTCTTCCTGCAACTCTTTGATTCTGTTCTTTTTATCCTTTTTGGAAAGATGTGCTTCTGCGTACTCAAGCTCTCTGTAAATGCGTATGGCTTCTTTGGCATACGGATATACCTGTGAGGCATACCTCCTGAACTTCATATATTTGCGGTATTCTTCATCAGAGCTGAAAGATCGCATTGAGGTAATACTTATATATGTGAGATCATTGGCAATGATGATGGTATCCCCTTCTGCTGTAACAATGGCTGAATAGACCTTACCATCAATAGTGGTTTTTGCTTCCCGGTTTTGATTGACAGGTAAGGTATCTAACTGTAATTCTTCCAGAGTATCCAGTTCGATTTTAGGGTGATTTTTACGAATCATATTCCAAACTTCCTGACCATGTATGGAGAAGGACTGTATAAGAATCCAAAAAATAAAGATTAATCTCATCCAGGGTTATATTTCATCACTTCATCGACAGTTTTTTAACGTGTAAATAGCATTAATAGTTACTTTATTCACCCTATTTTATCATCAGAAGTGCTTATTACTTTTTCCCTCAAAATATTTATTTACCTTTGTAGAGCATCGGACTGTGGCATTATTTTAACAAATATTAATTTTTATTTATATATTAGTTCTTGATTTGACTATTCAGGTATGATAGATAAGAAAATATTTTTGCAGATTATTATTCTTGCTTTCTGTCCACTTTTCGTTTTAAAGGCGCAATATAATCTTACTCGTCTTCCTTCTGAAGTCAATACAGAATATGATGAGATTTGCCCTATTCTTTCTCATGACGAAAAGCTATTATTTTTTACGCGAATAGGGTCTCCGGATTTTGAAAAATCATTGGTGGAACAGAAAGTTGAACTAGCAAAAGTGTTGTCACCTGAAGCTTATCGGGACAAACTCCGTAAAATTTATAGTGAAATATCCGGTGGAGAAATTTTTGATCCTGTTTCTTCAGCTTTTAATCAGGATATCTGGGTTGCCAGGGTGGATGACTCCAGAAAGGTCTATCATCCCGGCCCACCATTGAATAATGCATTTCCCAATAGTATATGTTCACAACACAGTTTCAAAAATGGATACGTAATCATCAACGAATTCCCTGCCAATGGAGGAATTAAAGCAGGATTTTCTTATTTGGAGATCAATGATGATGGCAAATATTCCCTTCCACAACCCATAAAAATCAATCATTTTAATCCCAGGGGTGATGCGGTACATTTGAACATGAGTTCAGACGGCTTTTTGTTGGTCATTGCAATGCGAGGTGAAGATTCATACGGCGATCTTGATTTATATATCAGCATTAAAGTGGCTGATCATTGGTACAGCAAGCCAAAGCGTTTGCCTGGAATGATCAATTCAGTACATCGCGAATCCACTCCTTTTCTTTCAAGGGATAAATCCAGACTATATTTTGCTTCAAACCGTCCAGGTGGTTACGGAGGCCTGGATATCTATTACAGTGAACGCCTCGATTATACCTATATGAACTGGAGCGAACCCAAGCTCCTGCCTTATCCCATTAATTCAGAAAATAATGATCATCATCCTTTTGTGAGTTCTGATGAAAACACGATCTACTTTTCATCAGACCGGGAAGGTAGTTACGATATATTCTCCGCCAATATTTATAATGATGAAGCAGAAGAGAGGCCGGTAAATATTATAGTAAGTATTAAGGATCAAAAGGGAGAATTTATTCAAGGGGAGGTTTCATGGGACAATGCCTATACAGGAGAGGATTTGGGGTATTTCAGGGCAAGTAGTGGTCAATATATTATTACGATAGAAGAGAATATTCCCATCAATATACGGGTAAGTAAGAGGGGAATTTTGCTGGAGGAGTTTTCCTTTAACATTCAGGAACTCCGGCAATTAATGCGATTTCAAAACGAAATAACCATATTTTACGATGCCCCTGAATGGACACAGGTAGCTGAATACACAGAACCTGAAACCGCAAAGACCCTGGATCCCTTAACTGCTGATCTTCTTGAAAAAAAGAGAATTGTCCTGGATAATATATATTTTGTGAGGTCCAGTCCTGAGGTGCTGAAAAACTCATATTCTTCACTCAGACAATTGGCCAATGCTTTGAATTCCAATCCGGAGGTAGTTATCACAATTGAAGGGCATACAGATAATGTAGGAAGCAGATTGGATCTCCTCGAATTATCCCGGTTAAGGGCAATGTCCATTAAGGAGTTTTTAATTAAAGAAGGAATTGATGAGCACCGGTTAAAGACCGCTGGTTTTGGAGGGGACAGGCCCATAGCTGATAATTCGAACGAGGCAGAGAGAAAAAAGAATCGCCGTGTAGAAATCATTGTCCACTGAGATTAGTGAATGTATGATATACCGTATTGCCAAAATAATTTCTATAGTTGCCCATCCTTTATTCATCTTATTTTATATTTTGTCTATCCTGTTGATGGCCAATCCATATCTCTTTGGGATGCAGGACAGGCACCATGTGATTCTGCTGCTCATAACAACATTTATGCTGACTACCTTTTTTCCGGGTTTGTCCATTATATTGATGAGAGTGTTGGGACTGGTAGAAAGCCTTGAAATGAAAAGCCGACAGGAGAGGACAGGGCCTTTAATTGTTACAGCCATTTTTTACTTATGGCTTTATATCAATATTAAGGATAATCCAAATATACCCGGCGCTTTTATTTTTGTGGTTTTTGGGACGGTCATCGCGGTTTTTTTATCTTTTTTTATCAATATTTTTCAAAAAATCTCACTGCACGGTGTGGGAATGGGAGGATTTCTTTTTGGAATATTTATCATCGCTTCGAAATTCAGTTATGGGTCATTTTTAATAGAATTTCCTTTCCTGGGGGTATATCAGGTCAGTATGATTCTGATTTTGGCATTGGTCTTCCTGATCACCGGGATGGTATTAAGCAGTCGATTATTATTGGGCATTCATTCCCGGCAGGAAATTTTCGGAGGGTTGTTCATCGGAATGTTTTCTCAGTTTTTTGCTTTGATGTTGGTTACCTAATAAAATGAGGATTCCCAACAACCCTAAAGTCCTGGTACTGGTCAAATAAAATGTTTTAACATGATGACCTCTCTTTTAGTCAAAAACCGGCTCCATCCACGTGGTAAATTTTTCTTGGTAAGGCCGGCATAATACGTTCGGTCAAGTTTTATTACTTCATAGCCCAGATGTTCAAAAATTCTTCGAACAATTCTGTTCTTACCGGAATGGATTTCAATCCCTACTTCATTGTCAGGTTTATTAGTTATGAATCCGATGGTATCAACATGTGCGATTCCATCCTCCAATTCGACGCCTTTCTTGATTTTTTCGATATCTGATGAAGAAATCGGTTTATCTAAAGTGACTTCATAAAATTTCTTTACTTTATGACTGGGATGAGATAATTTTGCAGCCAGATCGCCGTCATTGGTTAATAATAATAGACCTGTTGTATTTCTGTCAAGTCTGCCCACGGGATAAATACGCACATCCACTTTATTTTTGATGAGATCCATCACTGTTTTACGGTTTTTTTCATCACTAACAGTAGTCACCGTATTTTTTGGTTTATTCATAAGCATATAGACCATTTTGGTTTCAGGTTTCAATTTTTTCCCCTGAAATGCAACAGTGTCATGGTCTTTTACTTCATAGGAGGGATTGTCCATGATTTTACCATTTACGGTGATATGGCCTGATTTTACCAATTCAGCTGCTTTTCTGCGGCTGGCCACGCCACAATGCGCTATGAATTTATTAAGTCTCATTGAAATACGATGAAATTAAAAGGGAATGTTCGGATCTTCAGTATTGTCATCATTCATTCGTGAAGATCGGGTAATAACACCTGAAGCAAATGGATTGGGATCAAAATCCGGTAAATCATTAAAACCACCTACATCCATCTTTGTAAATTTAACAAACTCTTTAATGAATCTCAGATTAACGGTGTCCAATGATCCATTCCTGTGTTTGGCAATGATAATTTCGGTCATATCAGGTGGTCCCTTGAAGGAGTCGTCATTCAAATTGTAATAGTCAGGTCTGTAAATAAAAGTAACGATGTCAGCATCCTGTTCGATGGCACCGGATTCTCTTAAATCCGATAGTTGCGGTCTCTTTTCCCCACCACGAGTTTCTACAGCTCTGGAAAGCTGGGAGAGTGCGATCACTGGCACACTCAACTCTTTGGCCAGTGCTTTCAAAGCTCTGGAAATGGAACTGATCTCTTGTTCTCTGTTTCCCCTTTTTTCATTAGGCGCTGAAGTCATCAATTGCAAGTAATCGATAATTACGAGCTTAATGTCATGATTTTGTTTCAGTCTTCTGCATTTTGCTCTCAGTTCAAATATATTGATGGCAGGCGTATCGTCAATATATATGGGAAGATTGGATAACTTTTCTACCGATTTATGAAGTTTTGCCCATTCATATTCTTCCAACTGTCCATTTCTTAATTTTGAGTTATCAATTTCCGATTCCATGGCAATCAGTCTTTGCACCAATTGGGTATTGGCCATCTCAAGAGAAAAAATAGCAATGGGATTACCATGGTCTGCGGCATTTTTTGCCAGAGACAAGGTAAATGCCGTTTTTCCCATACCGGGTCTGGCAGCAACGATAATCAGGTCGGAAGGTTGCCAGCCGTGCGTAATTTTGTCTAAATCCGGAAATCCTGTAGTTACCCCTGTCAATTCCGATCCTTTTTGGCTGATGATCTCAATTTCTTTCTGTGCCTTCGCTGCCAATGCACTAAGGGATTCGTACCCGGTATTGAGATTTTTGTCAGTGATATCATACAAATTTCTCTCGGCTTCATCTAATAACTCAAGCACATCTTTTGTGTCTTCAAAAGCGTCTTTAATCACGATAGAGGAAACTCGGATCAATTCCCTTTGGATAAACTTCTGAGCTACAATTCTTGCATGATATTCAATGTTGGCGGCAGAAGCAACCTTTTGTGTCAGTTCAATCAAATAATTGATTCCACCAATTTCCTCAAGTTGATTGGATTTGTGTAAAGCTTCATGCACTGTAAGTAAATCGATCACCTGAGACTTACCAAACAGTTGGAGCATGACATCAAAAATGATATTGTGCGCAGGGAGGTAAAACGTTTCAGGTCTTAAAATTTCTATGACGGAAGGCAATGCATCTTTATCAAGCATAATGGCGCCTAAAATCGCTTCTTCCAATGGTGTGGCCTGAGGCTGAATTTTGCCATATATCAGGCTCTGCATATCCTCTCTGTCTCTCTTCCCACCCGTCAGAGCACTTAATGGTCTCACTGATTTTAATTCTTCTGCCATTTTGGTTTTTTGGTTCCTGCCAACGTATTAAAAAAAAACGTAATTACAAATCTACATTTTCATTTGAAATAAATTTTTCATCTGCTTTTCCTTCATCCACATTGCATGTTGATAAACGAAGGAAGGGTGTGGATAAATAAAGTTTCCGATCATTAATCCATTTATGTCATTTCAATGAATACATAGATACATTAATGAAAAAAAACATGTTTTAATTCCTTAATATAAATAAAATTAAGGATTTACTTAATATGAAATTTTGGGAAGATGAACATTTATAAAAGATTGGAAAGCGGGTTTATTTCATGACTTAAAGTAACACCCGGATAAAAATACATTCATCCGGGTGTTGAGATTTATTTATATATTTATTTTCTTAATATGATGTCATGTTTCTTTTCCGACATTATTTGCCATTTGGATAACTTTTTCAATTTTTTGTTTTTGTTTGCGGATCTTTTCTTTAGCGTCTTCCTGATCTTTCAGATTCTGTTCAATGCTAAGTTCTGCCGCTTTGATCTTTTCTCTTGCATCTCTTATATCCTTATGAAAACCTTCATTTCTTTTCTCCAGCCTATCAAGGTCTCTTTCTAGGGATTTCAAATTGCTTTCTTCGTCTTTTAACATATTAAGGATTACCTCTTTTTGAACATTGTTGTAATATTCTGTCATAAATCTTTGTAATCCTGTATGTTGTGTAGGATGATCTTCGGAATTGAGGTAAACACCGCCTAAATCGACCCATAGGAAGATCGTTGTCATTTTGACACCTTCATCAAAACGTGCGATGAGAGTTAATGCTGAAGTTCCATTGATCAGCGGGACCACAGCACCCTCAGTGGTAAACTCCCCTTTTTTCGAATTGATCTTTTTTGTAAAAGATTTGAGATGATCTCTCCATAGTTTTTCTGCATCTTTTTTTGTTGCACCATGGAGCTCCTGGTAAAATCCGTTGTTGGCTCCTTTACTCATGACCACCTTTTGTTCAACCAATTCCTGAGCATTTAATGTAAAAGACATCAAACAGGATACGATCAGAAGAATGTTTAGTTTTGAGTATTTCATTGGAAGTTCTTTATTTTAATTATTAGGTAATGGTTATATTTTAAGTCAGATTCAAAAAGTGATTGCCAATTTCACCATTACAATCAATCATTTCATATGAAAAAACAGTAATTATGTAGAAAAAGCAATTCAAAAATTTTGAATTATATACTTTTAACCAACAAAATGCCGACAATGTTTATTTAATGGATGAGCGGCAACTTTTTAAGAAACGGTAAATGTTTTGCAAAAGTTCTGGTCTTCCGGTTGAGGATCCATATTTTGCAAGAACAATACAGATCATAGTTTATTCTTGAATATGTAAATTGCAATTTTCATCACTTTAAATCTTTTTGAATGACCCATATATTGACTCTAAAAGAAGTTGTAAAGCGCTACCACAATAATACGGCTGTAGATGGGGTAAGTTTTAATGTCAAGGAAGGCAGTATTTTTGGATTATTGGGACCCAATGGTGCTGGGAAAACGTCTTTGATTAGGATCATTACAACGATTACAGGAGCCGATGAGGGTGAAGTATTACTTAATGGTGAACGATTGAACAGCAATCACCCATCACAAATCGGTTATATGCCTGAAGAGAGGGGGTTGTATAAAAAAATGAAAGTTGGCGAACAGTTGCTGTACCTTGCTCAGCTGAAAGGCATGCCACTGGCTGAAGCTAAAATATCTATACTGTCCTGGATGGATAAGTTTGAAATCAGGGATTGGTGGAATAAAAAGGTGGAAGAATTGTCTAAAGGTATGCAACAGAAAATTCAATTTATAGCAACCGTCATGCACCAACCCAAACTATTGATTCTGGATGAGCCTTTTTCAGGACTGGATCCTGTGAATACCAATCTGATCAAGAAAGAGATTTCAGAATTACGTGATAAGGGGGTAAGCATTATTTTTTCAACCCACCGGATGGAGCAAGTAGAAGAAATTTGTGAAGAAATAGTTTTGATCAATCATGGAAAGAAAATTTTGGAAGGCAGAGTGTCTGACATCAAAGAAAATTTTAAGGAGAATAAATATTTCATCGAATTTGAGGGAAACATTCCTGAAACTGCTCATAGAGATACATTTGAAGTAGTAACTAAAGCTCCCGATCACTGGATTATTCAAATCAGAGAAGGGCATGATTCCAATGAGTTTCTGCGTATTTTAATAGAGTCGGATGTGCGGATTAAGACTTACAAGGAATTGTTGCCTACGCTCAATCAAATTTTTATTAAACAAGTTCAAGGAGAAAGTCATGAATAAATTGTGGATAATCGTTAAGAGAGAATACCTCACAAGAGTTACCAAGAAAACTTTTATTCTTGCAACCATACTCACTCCAATTGGCATAGGTTTAATTGGGTTAGTATCCGGGTATTTTGCCAGCCAGGCAGGGAAATCCGTAAAAAATATTATCGTTAAAGATGAGTCCGGTATATTGAATGAAGATATATTGTCATCAACCTTTTTACAGTTTACATTTTCCGCAAAGGAAATTGACGAATTGAGGCGTAGCTACATCAATGATGGTTTTGACATAGTGCTTTATATGAAGGAGCAAACTTTGAATCCTGGACAAAAAGTTTTGATACAATATTATGCTAAGGATAAACTGAGTCTGCCTACCCTTGAATCGATAGAAAGGAGTCTGTCCGGAGCTATACGCTCCTTTAAAATTGAACAATCCGGCATTGATAAAGATGCTTTGGCTGCTTTGGATACGAAAGTGGATCTTGAAAATGCACTTTCCTCAGGGGATGTAAATGATGGAGAAGCTACCGGAAGTAAGGCCAGTAAATACTCAACCATCATTTCAACGATTCTTTCTTACGTGATGGGATTTCTAATGTATATGGTCATCTTTATTTTTGGAAGTATGGTCATGCGAAGTGTGATGGAAGAGAAAGTCAATCGCATTGTGGAGGTGATCATTTCCAGTGTTAAGCCATTTCAGCTGATGTTGGGTAAAATTTTGGGCGTAGGCCTGGTGGGGCTTACTCAGATTGCCATTTGGTTGATTTTAATTCCCATCATACTCATGGTGGTGGTAACCATTTTTGGAGGAACAGAAATTTCACAACAAGACATACAGATGGCCAGTGAGTTAATGGCTGAAGCCGGAGGTGGTGAAAATCAGATTGCACTTTTTGTCAAAGAGTTTAAAGCGCTGAATTGGTGGCTCATTCTTCCGGTTTTTATCATTTTCTTTTTTGGTGGCTATATGATATATTCATCATTATTTGCTGCCATCGGAAGTACTATCAGTGACGACCTTGGTGAGTCGCAGCAATTTATGATTCCCATTATTATTCCCGTCATTATTGCGTTTGTTATGATTCCATCAGTGTTCAATGATCCGGATGGGCCGATTGCTATTTTTGGTTCCTTGTTTCCATTGCTTTCCCCCATTCTTATGCCTGCCCGGCTACCATTTGATCCACCATTATGGCAGGTATTTCTTTCCATTATCATTCTTGTCGCTGCGATCATCTTTTTTGTGTGGCTCGCAGCCCGGATTTACCGGGTCGGTATATTTATGTATGGGAAAAAAATCACCTTTAAAGAATTGTCAAAATGGCTATTTTACAGGGGGTAAGGGATTGACATCCAATGTTTTCACAAAAAATTAAGGTGTACTCTTAAAATGGTTGATTGAGCCATTGGTTAGCAATTCATATTATTTATAAGTTTTGACTTTGGAATAGAATTCTCACATTTTATTCCTAAATGTCTATGCGTTAAATGAAAAAAACTATTTTAGTGATGGTTTGAGATTCATAACGCATTGAGAATTTATACTGATATGATGGAAACACCAGCAAAGAGTAATGAAAGAACCCTATTAGGCCACCCTATTGGCTTATATGTTTTATTTCTTACTGAAATGTGGGAGCGGTTCAGCTTTTACGGTATGAAGGTATTGTTAATCTTCTACCTGACAAAGTACCATTTATTTTCTGACGCTTCCGGGGCATATATTGTAGGAAGTTACGCTGCCATGGTGTATGCATTGCCCATATTGGGAGGTTATCTGGCTGACCAATATTTAGGTTTTCGAAAAGCGGTGATTTTTGGCGCTATTCTGCTGGTGATGGGTCATTTGGGACTGGCCTATGAAGGAACCCAGGCCACTCTCAATGAATTGGGTGAAATTATTCAGGATAAATCTGCGCTTCAGGCCTTTTACTTTTCCCTCAGTTTAATCATCATGGGCGTGGGATTCCTTAAGCCAAATATTTCCACCATAGTTGGGCAACTTTATGATGTAGATGATCCCAGGCGAGATTCCGGATTCACCATTTTTTATATGGGAATAAATATGGGTTCATTTTTCGCAACGATAATATGCGGTATGTTAGGGGAAAGGTATGGCTGGAAATATGGGTTTGGCGCCGCGGGCATTGGGATGTTAATCGGATTGGCGACCTTTTTATATGGACAAAAGTTTCTGATGGGTAAAGCCGACCCTCCTGATGCTTCTTTACTAAAAGAAAAAGGTTTTTTAGGCATTAATAAGGAATATACCATCTATATTCTTTCCATCCTTGGAGTGTTCATTTGCTGGCAAATGGTGCAAAACCACCAGGTGGTCGGAGGTTCGCTGGCATTGACATCGGTTCTTGTCATTATATATATCATTTGGTTCATTACCATGAAGTGCAATCCTGTGGAAAAAGGTAGGATGGCGGTTTTGTTAATTCTTATGATATTTTCAGTAGTATTTTGGGCTTTATTCGAGCAGGCATATACTTCCATGAATTTATTTGCTGACCGTGTTGTAGACCGGCAAACGAGATATGGAGAAATCCCTGCTTCCTGGTTTGTATCTTTGAATGCCTTTTTTATTATACTTTTTGCACCAGTATTTGCTTATATGTGGTACCTGTTGGCCAAAAAGAAAATGGAACCCAGTACACCGGTAAAATTTGCCATTGGTATTCTATTGGCGGGTATAGGGTTTGGTGTTTTGGTCATTGCAATACATTTTGTGGAGGATATTGGAAAAGTTGCGCCACTTTGGCTGGTATTGGCTTATTTTCTGCATACTTTAGGTGAATTGGCATTGTCTCCGGTGGGTTTGTCAGCAGTGACGAAGTTATCTGTTCCGCGCATTGTGGGTTTTATGATGGGGGCTTGGTTTTTGGCTACCGCTGCATCAGAGTATATTGCAGGAATGTTGGCCGCCCTGGCTAGTGTAGAAACAGTGGGCGGTGAAGTAGCAACGACAGGAGAAGCACTTAGTGCCTATTCAGGACTTTTTAGTTTCCTTTTTTATACAGGATTAATTGCTGGAATACTTCTTTTGATCATGTCGCCATTTCTGAAGAAGTATATGCATGGCATTAAATAAAATTCCAATGATCCGCCCGATACTAATTCATTTATAATTCTTCTGACCTTACATTATTTAAAGTAAAAACGTTAAATGGATGACTTCTCAAGCACAATCTTTTTTTGAGGGTAAAGTAATGAATCACCCGGCCGGATTATTTGTCTTATTTTTTACAGAAATGTGGGAACGATTCTCCTATTATGGTATGCGTGCCTTAATGGTTTTATTTCTCACTGCAAGTCTTATGGATGGTGGTTATGGATGGGAAAGGGAAAACGCCCTTGAATTGTACGGCTTTTATACCGGGTTGGTCTATTTTACTCCTTTATTTGGTGGCAT
>JRYF01000779.1_pt1 | contig 36168 bp, 26 predicted proteins | sample 235331 | NCBI WGS metagenome assembly JRYF01 (sample SAMN03074217, study PRJNA261475) | activated sludge metagenome | biome: Wastewater Treatment Plant; feature: Wastewater; material: Activated sludge; isolation source: activated biomass of a wastewater treatment plant treating hydrocarbon... ...
CCGCCGCCGCGACGCTGCAGGGGTTCGCGCCGATGGTCGGCATCATGTGCAGCCTCGGCGCCGGCACTGGGGACGAAATCTACCGCGGTCGCACGCTCGATGCGGCGCTTGATCAGACGCTCGATCGCCGTCAGCAGCTTGAGCTCTTCCCGGTCGACCAGCGAGATCGCGAGCCCCGACGCGCCGGCGCGGCCGGTGCGGCCGATGCGGTGCACGTAGTCCTCGGCGTTGAAGGGCACGTCGAAGTTGAACACCGCCGGCAGATCGGCGATGTCGAGCCCGCGCGCGGCGACGTCGGTGGCCACCAGCAGTTCGACCTCGCCGGCCTTGAACGCGGCCAGCGCCTTCAGCCGCTCGTCCTGGCTCTTGTCGCCATGCAGCGCCTGCGTCTTCAGGCCGTCGCGCTCGAAGCTGCGCGCCAGGCGGGCGGCACCGAGCTTGCTGTTGACGAACACGATGGCCTGCGCGAGCTCGCGATCGCGCAGCAGCTGGCGCACGGCGCGCCGCTTGTCGTCGTCGTCGACGCTGTAGAAGCGCTGCTCGACGGTGGCCGCGGTGGCGTTCGGCCGCGCCACCTCGACCGTCACCGGTTCCTGCAGGTAGCTGGCCGCCAGGCGGCGGATCTCGGGCGAGAAGGTGGCCGAAAACAGCAGCGTCTGACGCTGCTTCGGCAGGAAGGACAGGATGCGCTGCAGGTCGGGCAGGAAGCCGATGTCGAGCATGCGGTCGGCCTCGTCGAGCACGACGTACTCGACCTGGTTCAGCACCGCCGTCTTGCCCTCGATGTGGTCGAGCAGCCGCCCGGGCGTGGCGATCAGCACCTCGACGCCCTTGCGCAGCTCGGCCTGCTGCGGCTTGATGTCGACGCCGCCGAACACCACCGCCGAGCGCAGCTGGGTGTGCTGGGCGTAGTTCTTGACGCTGGCGGCGACCTGGTCGGCGAGCTCGCGCGTGGGGGTCAGCACCAGCGCCCGCACCGGGTGGCGTGCCGGGCTCATGCTGGTGTTCTCGTGGCGCAGCATGCGCTGCAGCAGCGGGATCGTGAACGCGGCCGTCTTGCCGGTGCCGGTCTGCGCGGCCCCCATGACGTCGCGCCCGGCGAGCACGATCGGGATCGCCTTGGCCTGGATCGGCGTCATCGCGGTGTAGCCGGAGTCGGCGACCGCACGCAGCAGCTTGGGGTCGAGCGGGAGGGTGTCGAAGCGCGGGGCTGCCGGGGCCGGCCGCTCGGCGCCGGCTTCTGGGGGTATGGGACTCATGTCCCGCGATTATCCCCCGGAGGCGGATGCGGACGCAGCGGCATCGGGCGCGACCCCATCAGCCGCAACAGGCGCGGGGCGCGGAAGCGGACGATGCGCCAGTACAGCGCGACGTAGGCGACCGCGAACGCGAGCAGGCTCCAGGCCATGACGGCGGTGTGCGGCCACCACAGCGTGGCCGGCACGATCGACGCCATGCACAGCAGCCACAGCACCGGCGAGGTGCGCGAATTGCGCCGCGCCTGCGCGCGCGCGCCGCTGCGGTCACCGAGCGCCCAGCGCATCACGCGCCGGTAGATCAGCGTGTGCAGGTGGATGCCGTCGGGCATGTGCGCCGGCCGCGCGCGCAGCAGCCAGCGGCGGTAGATCGAGAACAGGGTCTCGAACACCGGGTAGACGCACACCAGCAACGGGAACAGCGGCGAGACCTGCGGGTTGCGCACGATCAGCAGGATCGCCAGTTCGGCGACCCAGAAGCCGAGGAAGTACGCGCCGCCGTCGCCGAGGAAGATCAGCCCGCGCGGGTAGTTCCAGACGAAGAAGCCCAGCACGGCCCCGATGCCGGCCACCGCCAGCACGCCGACCGTCGGGTCGCCGACGAGGAAGGCGACGTAGGCGATGGCGCCCAGCATCAGCATCACGCACATCGACGCCAGGCCGTTGAAGCCGTCGATGATGTTGACCGCGTGCGAGATGCCGGTGACGGTGAACATCGTCAGCACCAGCGAGCCGAAGGTGAAGCCGATGATCCAGTCGATGCCGGGGATGGCGACGCGGACCAGCCCGGCGTCGAGCACGACGAAGGCCAGCGCGCTGGATACCGCGGCGGCGGCCAGCCGCCAGCGCGGGGCGATACGGCGCGCCAGATCCTCGGCCAGGCCGGCACCGAACACCGGCAGCGCACAGACGAGGAGCAGCAGACCGAACGCCGCCTCGTCGCCGGCACCGGCCCGCCCGTCGGCCCACACCCAGACGGCGCCGACCAGCAAACCCAGCACGATCGCGAGCCCACCGATGCGCGGCACCGGGTCCAGGTGCATCTTCTGCGGCTTGCCGAGGTCGCTGTCGCCCGTGTGGCGGGCGTGCAGGTGGGCCGACCGCACCAGCAGCAGCGTGATGACCGCCGCCACGGCGAAGGGGAGCATCAACTCGGGCACGCGGCGATTCTAGGCGGCGGGCAGGCCGGGCGACGGATCACGCAGGGCCGTCGGTGCAGACCGATAGAATCCACCCCCGTCGGTCGGACCGGGCTCCGCTTGACGGTAGGCCCTGCGCGCCGGATGGGTCGCGCGGGCCCTCGAGTCGATGTTTTCCCGGTCGCACCAGCCCCTTGATGACACCGCGCCCGTCGCCTACGCCTGCATCGCACGCACGCCCTGCCCACGTGGAGGCGCCCAACGTCGCGCCCGCGCGCAGCTCGTCCCGGACGTCGCCATGATCACGCCGCCCGAGTCGGTGGCACCTGTCCGGGGGCGTACCCCGTGGGAGGTCCAGCGCGCGGTCCTGTTCGCCTTGCTGCTGCGCGAGTCGAAGGCGCGCGTGGGCGGGCAATGGGTCGGCGCCGTCTGGACCCTGTTCGAACCGCTGGCGCACACGCTGATCTTCCTGACCATCCTCGTCGCGCTGCGGGGCCGGGCGGTGCCGGGGGTCGAGGTCGCCGTGTGGCTGGCGGTCGGCCTGCTGCCGTTCTTCCTGTTCCAGAACCTCGCCACGCGCCTGATGGACGGCATCGACGCCAACCGCGGCCTGTTCTCCTACCGGCAGGTCAAGCCGCTGGACACGCTGGTCTCGCGCGCCACGGTCGAGACGCTGATGAACCTGCTGGTCTACGCGTTCACGCTCGGCATCCTGGGCTGGCTGGGTTTTCACACGCTGCCCGTGCGTCCGCTGGAGGCGATGGGGGTGCATGTCGTCATCATCGTGCTCGGCACCGCCTTCGGCATCCTGGCCGCCGTCATCAGCCACGAGCGCGCGCGCCTGCGCTCCTTCATCCGCATGACGATGATGCCGCTGTACTTCGCCAGCGGCGTCATCATCCCGCTCGACCTGGTGCCGCCCGACATGCTGGCCTGGCTGCTGCTGAACCCGCTCGCGCACCTGCTGGACCTGTCACGGCAGGCCTTCCTGCCCGGCCACGTGCCGCTGCCCGGCGTCGACGCGTCCTACCCCGCCTTCTTCGCCCTGGTCCTGCTGGCGCTGGCCCTGTCGGCGTACCGGGCCGACCGGCTGCGGCTGGTCACGAGCACCTGACACGCCCGGCCCGATGATCGAGTTGCACGCGTTGACCAAGTCGTACCCGACGCGGCAGGGTCGCCGGTACGTGTTCCGCGACCTGTCCTTCGTCTTCCCGCCCGACACCAACATCGGCCTGATCGGCCGCAACGGCGCCGGCAAGTCGACGCTGCTGCGCCTGCTCGGCGGCATCGACCAGCCCGACCGCGGGGCCGTCGTGACCGACGCGCGCATCTCGTGGCCGGTCGGCCTGTCGGGCGGCTTCAACGGCAACCTGACCGCGCGCGAGAACGTGCAGTTCGTCTGCCGCGTCTACGGCGCCAGCGGCCGCGACCTGCGCGCGAAGGTGGACTTCGTCGAGGCCTTCGCCGAGATCGGCGACTACTTCGACCTGCCGATGCGCTCGTTCTCCTCGGGCATGCGTTCGCGCGTGGCCTTCGGGCTGAGCATGGCGTTCGACTTCGACTACTACCTCATCGACGAGGTCATGGCGGTGGGTGACGCGCAGTTCAAGGCCAAGAGCAAGGAGGTGCTGATGCATCGCCTGCGCAAGGCCAACGTCATCCTCACCTCGCACAGCATGGGCGACATCCGCCAGTACTGCAACCTCGTCGTGCACGTGGAACGCGGCGGCGCCACCGTCTACGAGGACATCGAGGCGGGCATCCGCGCGTACCAGGGGCAGGCCGCCAGCACATGAAGTTCCTCGTCCGCCTGTCCGCCGGCTGGCTCAAGCTGGCCCTGATCGCGCTGCCGATGCTGCTCTACGGCCTGTACCTGGCCGCGGTCGCGGCCGACCGCTTCGTCAGCGAGTCGGTGATCACCGTGCGCCGTGCCGGCACCGACGGTGCCGTGAGCCTGCCCGGCGCGGCGATGATGCTGGCCGGCATCAACCCGCCGTCGCACGAGGACACGCTGATCCTGCGCGAGTTCGTGCACTCGCAGGGCCTGCTGCTGCGCCTGCAGGAGCGCCTGGACCTGCGCGCCCACTTCGCGCGCGCCCAGGCCGACGCGCCGTTCATGCTGCGCGAAGGGGCCAGCCTGGAGGACTTCGTCAAGTACTACCGGCAGCGCGTCGAGGTGCACTTCGACGACCGCGCGGCGCTGCTGACGGTGCGTGCCCAGGGCTTCGACGCCGAATTCGCGCAGCAGCTCAACCGGGCCATCCTGGAGGAGTGCGAGCGCTTCGTCAACGAGAGCTCGCACCGCATCGCGCGCGAGCAGCTGCGCTTCGCCGAAGGTGAGCTCGACCGGTCCAGCCAGCGGCTGGAGCTGGCGCAGAACGCCGTGCTGGCCTTCCAGAGCCGCAACCGCATGCTCGACCCGGGTGTGCAGGCGCAGGCCAGCGGCGTGCTGCTCGCCGAGCTGGAGGCCGCCCGCTCGCGGCTGGAGACCGAACTCAACGGCCTGCGCGGCTTCCTCAACGACAGCGCCTACCAGATCGTCGCCCTGCGCGAGCGCATCGCCGCGGTCAACAAGCAGATCGATGCCGAACGATCGCGCGCCACCGCCGGCCGCGACGGCGTCGCCCGGCTCAACCAGCTGGCGCTGGAGTTCCAGGGGCTGCAACTGCAGGCCGAGTTCGCGCGCGACGCCTACAAGCTGGCACTGGCCGCGGTGGAGAACGCGCGCATCGACGCCACGCGCAAGATCAAGGCGCTGGTGGTGGTCGAGCCGCCGTCGCTGCCGGAGACGGCCGAGTACCCGCGCGCCGTGTACAACCTGGGCACCCTGTTTGCCATCTGCTTGCTGTTGTACGCCATCACGCGGCTGGTGCTCGCCACCATCCGCGAGCACCTGGACTGACGCCATGCACACCCATGCTCGCCAGCCGACCGCCGGCCGGGTGACCGCCGGGCCGCCGCGACGACGGCTGCAGGCCGCCGTGCTGCCCATGCTCGCCATGCTGTTCGCCGTGACGGTCCTGACCGTGGCCGCTCCGGCGCGCGCCCAGGTCAGCCCGATCCCGGACCTGCTCAACACCGGCCCGCGCGGGCTGGTGCAGCCGTCGGCGCCGGCGCAGCGGCCGGCGGCACCGGCAGCACCGGCGGAGGCCGCCCCGGCGGTCGCACCGCCCGCGCTGCTGCCGCCCGACCCGGCCACGGCGTCCAAGCCGCTGATGTTCGGCTCCCAGATGTTCGTCGGCCGCTTCGCCAGCGAGGCCTTCAGCGGCTTCAACCCGGCCTACCAGATCGCCGTCGGCGACCGCATCACGGTGCGCATGTGGGGCGCCTTCAGCTTCGAAGCGACGCAGCCGGTGGACCCGCAGGGCAACATCTTCATCCCCAGCGTCGGCCCGGTGCGCGTGCTCGGGGTGCGCAACGAGGATCTCAACGCGCAGGTCGAGCAGCAGGTCAAGCGCACCTTCCGCGCCAGCGTCGGCGTCTACGCGACGCTCGAGTCGGCGCAGCCGGTCAAGGTCTACGTCACCGGCTTCGTGCGCGCGCCGGGGCTCTACGGCGGGCTGAGCTCGGACTCGGTGCTGTACTACCTCGACCGCGCCGGCGGCATCGACCCCGATCGGGGCAGCTACCTGGAAGTCGACGTGCTGCGCGGCGGCCGCCCGCGCGCGAAGGTCGACCTGTACCGCTTCCTGCTCGAAGGGCAGATCGAGCCGCTGCAACTGCAGGACGGCGACACCATCGTCGTGGCACCGCGCAAGCACACCGTGCTGGTGCGCGGCGAGGCGCTCAACCCGTACGTGTTCGAGTTCGCGCGGCCGGAGATCAGCGCCGCCGAGCTGCTCGCCATCGCCCGGCCGCGCCCAGGCGCGACCCATCTGAGCATCGTGCGCAAGATCGGTGCCGAGCGCCGCAGCGAGTACCACCCGCTGGCGGCCGCCGGCGGCGTGCTCATCCAGGATGGCGACGAGGTCACGCTGACCTCCGACAAGTACCCCGGCACCATCCTCGTGCGCATCGAGGGGGCGCACCTCGGCGAGCGCTCGCTGGTGCTGCCGTACGGGGCGCGGCTGAAGGATGCGCTGACGCGCCTGAAGCCGGCGCCGCAGGCCAACGTGGCCGCGATCCAGCTGTTCCGCCGTTCGGTCGCGGAGCGCCAGCGGGAGTTGCTCGAGGCCTCGCTGCGCGGCCTGGAGACCTACGCGCTGACCGCGCGCTCGGCCACCAGCGAGGAGGCCGCGCTGCGCCAGCGCGAAGGCGACCAGATCCTGCAGTTCGTCGAGCGTGCGCGGCGCGTGCAGCCGCGCGGGCAGGTCGTGCTGGCCGAGGCCGCCGGCGCCGGCGAGACGCTGCTCGAGGACGGCGACGTCATCCGCGTGCCCGAGGCGAGCAACGTCGTGCTCGTCAGCGGCGAGGTGATGATGCCCACTGCGCTGATCTACGGCCGGGGCGACGAGATCGAGACCTACATCCGCCGCTCCGGCGGCTACACGCAGGGCGCCGACAAGGCACGCGTGCTGGTCGTCCGCCAGGACGGCAGCATCGCCGAGGCGCTGCCCAGCGCGCGGACCGTGCTGCAACCGGGCGACGAGTTGCTCGTGCTGCCCAAGGTCGAGACCAAGAGCGTCGAGGTCACGCGCGGCATCACGCAGATCATCTACCAGATCGCGGTCGCGGCCAAGGTGGTGTTCGGGCTGTGAGCGTGTCGACCGATGCGTGGCCGAGCGCCGCGCCGCGCCTGCTGCTGGCGGGTGACGCCGGCGTGGCCTGGCAGAGCCTGGCCGGATGGGTGGGCGAGGCGTTCGCGCTGCCCGGTGGCACGGCCGCGTGCGACGGCCCGGCGGCGTCCGACGAGGCGCTGAAGGCGACACCCGCCGCCCGCCTGCTCTACTTCGCCGGCCGCCCCGAGCATGCGCTGCGCCACGCCGGCGACGCCGACACCGGGTCGGCACTGTCGGGCTGGGCCAGCGGTGTGCGGGCCGTGCTGAGGGTGGTCCACGCCCATCCCGGGCGCTGCCTCCTGGTCGACGTCGACGACGCCCGCGCGCGTCCGGCCGACCTGCTCGCCGTGGTGGCCGACTGGCTGGAGGCGGCGCCCCAGCCCACCTCGCCACCGCCAGCCACCGAGGCGGCCGACGACGACGTGCTCGGGCAGTTGGTGAGCGCCGCATGCGTCGAGGCGCGCCCGGAGATCGCCAACCTGGCGCTGGAGTGGATGGCCAGCTGCATGCCGCTCGGCGAGCCGTCGACCGCGCCGGTGCCGTCCGCCGACGACGCGCTGGCCGCGCTGCGCCGGCTGCGGCTAGACCTGTCGACCACCGCGGGCGCCCTGCAGCACGCCCGGGTCGAACGGGAAGCGCATGCCGCCCGCCACGCCGAGCAGCTGGCCCGCGCCGGATCGCTCGAGCAGGAGGTCCGGCGTCTCGAGGACGCCGTCGCCTCGCGGGACGCCGAGAGCGTGCGGCAGCGGGCGAGCCTCGATGCCGAGACGGCGCAACGCCGGCAGCTGGAGTCCGAGCTGGTCCTTCTTCGGGCGCAGGCCGACCAGCTGCTCGAAGAGGTCGACCACCTTGGCGCGCGCGCCGAAGCGGCGGAAGCCGGCAGCCGCGAGGCCCAGGCCGCGCTCGTGACGGTGCGGTCCGAGGCGGCCACGCTGTCCGAGCGTCTTGCCTCGGCCGTGGCCGATCGGCAGCAGGCGCAGCGCGGACGCGAGCAGTGCGACGCCGACCTGCGCGCCAGCCGGGCCGAGCTGGCCGAGGCGCTCGAGGCGTCGGCCGCGTGGCAGGCCGAACGCGAGCACCTGATGGCGCAACTGCTGCAGGCGCACAGCGACGCCGCGGCGGCCCAGGCCCTGGTCGCCGACCCGGCCGCCCGGGGCGTTGCAGGCCCCCAGCCCGAGCTTCCGCTGCCGCTGGCCGGCATCGCGCTCGGCCATGTGCGCGACCTGCCGCCCCATCGGGAGGCCCACTTCCAGCTCAGCGGCCTGCTGACGCCGCGCGGCGAGTTCCCCCGGCTCGACGTGCGCCTGGTCGACCACGAGGGCCGACCCGGCCTGGTCGTGTTCGGCGACGAGGCCCGCCCGCCGTTCTCCGGTTGGCTGCGCCATGGCGACGAGGACGGTCACGGCTACATGGTGATCGTGCCCACCGACGCCTCCGGCCCGTCGACCCTGGCCCCGCTGCCGGCGTCGGACTGGCGTTTCGTGCGCCGTCTGGCCGACCTCCTGGCGATCGCCGCCGAGGAACCGGAGTTCGGCCTTCGGGCCTCCTGGCGCCAGGTGGCGATGCGGCTGTGCATGCAGCTCGACCAGCTGCCGCCCCGGCTGCGCTACGACCGCCTGAACGCGGCGGCGCAGCCCGACGGCAGCTGGCTGCTGGCGTTCGACGGTGTCGTCTGGGGTGAGCGCGCGCTGCCGGGCATCGCGCTGCGATGGCGCCCGGGGGGTGGCAAGGGAACGGCCGCCGGGCAAGCCGAGCTCGCCTGGCTGCTGCCGCCGGATCCCGATGCGCCGCCGCCCCTGACACGCTGGCCCGAGACCGCCGACGGCGACCTCGTCCCCGAGTGGCCGCTCGGCGTCGGCAGCGGTCTCGGCGGCGCCGAGCGCCGCCGGTGGTGGGCCATCCACCCGACCGGTGACTGCGCGCTGCTGATGGCCGTGCTGGATGCCCTGCCGGCCGCGGCCGACGCGGCCGGCCAGCCCGGCTGGCGCACGCGCGCGGCGGCGCTTCACACCCAGGCGCGCCGGACCCTGCGTACGCTGCGGCTGCGCCAATGGGCGCGGCGACTGCGGCGCCGCTGACGACCCAAGCCTGGCAGGACCATGAATCCATTGCTCGCGACACTGCAATCCTGGCTCGGCGCCCGTACCGCCACCGTGGTGCACATCGGGGCCGGCAGCGGCGCCGTGCTGGACGGCTACGCCGGCCTGCCCGTTGCACGGCTGGTCCTGGCCGAGGGCGACCCCAACGTGGCGGCGGCGCTGGTGGCGCGCAGTGCCCCGGTGGCGGGTGTCGAGGTGCATGCGGTCGTCCTGGGGGCAGCGGCCGGCCCGGTATCCTGGCACCGCTACAACCTGCGCACCTTCAACGGCCCGCTGGACGCCGGTGGCCTGGTGTCGCTGTACCCGCGGCTGCGCCCGCTCGGCGCGCTGGCCTTGCAGTCCGCCGCCATCGGCGAATGGCTGCTCGGGCTGGACCTGGGCGCCGACGACGTGCCGCGGGTGCTGGTGCTGGACGTTCCCGGTCAGGACCACGCGCTGCTGGGCGCGGTGCCCGACCCCTTGCTGTGGCGTTTCGACGCCGTGCTGGTGCGCGGCTGCGGCGACCCGCCGGGGCCCGGCTGGGACTCGGCCGACGCCCTGGAACGCCTGCTGCCGTCGCGCTGGTTCCGCCCGGCGGCGACGCCAGCCGAGCAGGATCCACTGTGGCCGATCCGGCTGTTCGTGCAGGACCTGGCGGGTCGCCGGCGGGACGCCGCCGATCGCGAACGCCAGTCCATGCAGGCGGCGCTGGCCGAGGCGCAGGCTGCGCAGCGCGCGCTGCAGGACGCGCTCGAGACCGCCCGCCGCGAGCGCGACGAGCAGGCCCACTGGCATCAGGAAAACGCCAGGTGGGCGCACGGCCTGAAGGCCGAGAAGGACGCGCTGGCCGCCGAGGTCGACACGCTGCGTGCCGCGCTGGCCGAGGCGCAGGCCGCGCAGCACGCGCTGCAGGGCGAGCTCGAGACCGCCCGCCGCGAGCGCGACGAGCAGGCCCATTGGCATCAGGAGAACGCCAAGTGGGCGCATGGCCTGAAGGCCGAGAAGGAGGCGCTGGCCACCGACCTCGACGCGCTGCGTGCCGAGGTCGACGCGCAACGCCGGCAGGTGCACGCGCTGGGTGCCGAACGCGAGGCGCTGGCGGCGCAGCTGCGCGAAGCCCGCGACCAGGGCACGGCCGCGGTGCAGGCGTTGCAGGACCAGCTCGAGGCCGCCCGCCGCGAACGCGACGAGCAGGCCCATTGGCATCAGGAGAACGCCAAGTGGGCGCATGGCCTGAAAGCCGAGAAGGAGGCGCTGGCCGCCGAACTCGACGAGGCCCGGGCGGCGCGTCAGGCGCTGGCCGACGAGATGGCCGAGCGCGACGCGCGCCAGCGCCTGCTCGATGCCGAGATCCTGCGTGCCGAGGCCCAGCTCGACCTGATCAAGGACGTGCTGATCCGTGAAAAGAACTTCTAAGCTGCGCCGCAACCGCCGCCCGGCGCCCGGCCGCTCGACGCGGGCCGCCCCGCCGGCGCAGGCGCAGGCAAGCGCCGAACTGCCGATCGGCCCCGCCGTGGCGTCGCCGGAGGCGCCCCCGAAGGCGGCTTCGACGGCGATGGCCCAGTGGCTGATGGGTGACTGGCCGGTGCTGTCGCGGCTGCGCCTGGAGGATGTCGACAAGCATCCGGAGCGCGCGCGCATCGCGCTGCTGGTGGCCTGCGCCCACCAGCAGCGCGACGACCATGAACAGGCGCGTCGCTGCCTGCGTCAGGCGCTGGACTGGGGCTGCCCCACCGGGCTGGTGGCGCGGCTGCTCGTCTCCGGCGCCCACAACACGCTGGGCCGCATCGCCGCCTTGCGCAAGGACGATCGCGGCGTGGACACGCACTTCCGGGCCTCGTTGCAGGTCACCGGCGACCCCCAGGCGGCCACCGCGGCGCACGCGCGCGCCGTGCGCGAGATGGCCCGCCTGGGCCTGCTGCCGCAGGCTGCCGGGCTGATCGACGAAGCCACGCGCGAGCTGGATCAGGCCGGCACCCGGCCGGTGGCCCTGGAGGCGCAGGTCCGGATGCTGCGCAGCGAGGTCGAGCTGCTGCAGCACGAGCTCAGCCTGGCCCAGCAGCGCGGTGCCGGCCTGTCGGCCGGCACTTCGCCCGGGCCGGCAGCCGCCGGCGACGATCGCGCCGCGTCCACGTCCCAGCTGGGCCAGGACCTGTGGGTGCTCGAGCGCAGCGGGCACCGGCGCGACGGCTTCTTCGTCGAATTCGGCGCCACCGACGGCGTGCGGCTGAGCAACACCTGGCTGCTCGAGACGCGCTACGGGTGGCGAGGCATCTGCATCGAGCCCAACCCGCGCATGTTCCCGCGCCTGCAGGTCAACCGGCGCTGCACGACGAGCGACCTGTGCATCGGGGCGCGCACCGGCGACCGGGTGGCCTTCGTGCTCGCGGAGGAATACGGTGGGCGGGTGGACGACATCGCCGTCGACATGCACGGCGACAAGCGCCGTGCCTACGCGGCGGATCCGGCCAACGTCGTCGAGTTCGAGACCGTGTCGCTGCACGACGCGTTGTCGCGCCTCGGCGCGCCGCACGACATCGACTACCTGAGCATCGACACCGAGGGCAGCGAGTGCGACATCCTGGCCGCCTTCCCGTTCGACCGGTGGAATATCCGCCTGCTGACCGTCGAGCACAATTTCAGCCCGTTGCGCGCCAGGCTGCGCGCCCTGCTGGAGCCGCTCGGCTACCGGTGCACGCCGGCCCAGTGGGACGACTGGTACGAGAAGCTTGAACCCCGCTGAGCCCCCCCAGGACCCCGGCCGGTCGCGCCTGTTCGACGAGGCCGTGCAGGCCGTCCGGCTGCAGCAGCCGGCGCGTGCCGTGCAGGCGCTGCGCCGCATCGGCGAATGCGCGCGTGGCAGCCGTGCGGCGGCGCTGCGCAGTGCGCTGTGGCAGCAGCTCGGGGTGCCGGACGATGGCGCGCCCGCGCCCGACCTGCCGCACGAGCCGCTGGGCGCCATGCTGCCGGCGCGTCGGACCGGCGGCGCCGGTCTCAGCGTCGTCAGCTGCTGCATGAACCGGACCGAGAACCTGCTGCTGGCCTTGCCGACCTGGCTCGCCCTGCCGCAGGTGACCGAGGTGGTCGTGGTGGACTGGAGCTCGCGCGAGCCGGTGGCCCAGGCGCTGGCCGCCGCCGGCCTGGCCGGGCCGCGCGTGCGCGTGGTGCGCGTCGACGACGAGCCGCGCTGGATCCTCTCGCTGGCGTTCAACGTCGGCTTCCGCGTCGCGCGCGGCGACCGCATCGTCAAGGCCGACGCCGACATCACCCTGAAGCCCGACTTCCTGCCGCGCAATCCGTTGCCGCGCGGCTGCTTCGTGGCCGGCAACTGGCGCCTGGCCGAACCCGGGCAGGAACATGTCAACGGCTTCTTCTACGTGCGCCGCGCCGACCTGCTGGCGATCGGTGGCTTCAACGAGTACATCACCACCTACGGCTGGGACGACGACGACATCTACGCCCGGCTCGCCGAGTCGGGCCTGTGTCGCGTCGACGTCGACGGCGCGTCGCTCTACCACATCCCGCACGACGACGCCCAGCGCATGGCCGGCGGCGGCCAGACGCAGCATGCCGAGCATGCCTGGGACGAGCTGCAGCGCGACACCGGCTACCGCATCCGCGTCAACCGCTGGCTGGCCTTCGTGATGCCGCCCTGGACCGCCGACCGCGCGCCGGCCCCGTTCGACGTCCTGGAGGACACGCCGGGGCTGATCCGCCTGCGGCGACGGACGCAGGCGATGCCGCATGTCGTCGGCGACGACATACGCGCCGATGCGGAGCACTATGCGGCGTTGGAGCGGGTGTCGTGGCGCTGCGGCCCGATCGCCTACCACGTGCCGCGCGAGCGCTTCCGTGCCCTGGTGCGGCGCAAGCGGCTGGACGAGATCGGCGCCTTCGACGCCGCGGTCGCCGCGGCGGGCGGCCCGCCGCTGGACCGTGCGCGCCGGCGCACGCTGCTGGTCGAGCTGGCAGCGGGCTTCGGGGTCGAGCGCGCGCGCGACCTCGGTGCCGCCTTCGGTCGCGGGCCCTGGCCCGAGGACCTGGCAATCTGCGTCAATGGCGGCAGCCAGCCCGCACGCGAGGCCTTCGTCGACGCCAGCGCCGGCCGCGCGGCGTCGGTGGAGTACTGGATCCCGTACGACGGGCTGCGCCGGCTCGACCCGGCCCCGACCGCCGACCTGGTGGCCGCGGCCGCGGCCGAAGGCAGCGGCGCCTTCGTGCAGCTGCGCGACGAGGACTTCGCCGCCGTGCACGCCCCGGCGGTCCTGACCCGCCGCCGACGCCTGTTCGTCGACACCCAGCACGGCCTGGGCAACCGGCTGCGCGCCCTGGGCTCGGCCGCGGCCGTGGCGCAGGCCACCGGTCGTGAGCTGGTGCTGCTGTGGACGCCGGACCACCACTGCGACTGCCGCTTCGCCGATCTGTTCGAGACCGCGCTGCCGGTGATCGAGCACGCCGACGAGCTGCCGGCCGCGCTGCGTCGCTACAACTACATGGAGATCGAGCCCGGAGCGCGCAAGGGCGAGCCGATCGCCACCGAGTGCGACGAGGACATCGTGGTGCGCTCGGCCTACGTGCTCGAGCACCCGGCCTCGCACTGGGAGGCCGAGAACGCGCTCCTGAAGTCGCTGCGCCCGGCGGCGGCCGTGCAGGCGCTGGTGGACTCGGTCGCCCTGCCGCCGGACTGCATCGGCGCGCACGTGCGCATGGAGGCCGGCGCCGGGCTGGACCACAACAGCTACGACAGTGCCGCCAACTGGAGCGCCGAGAGCCACGCCGCGATCCACCATTGGCGGGCCAAGAGCCACTACTCGGCCTTCATCCGCCGCATCGACGCGCTGCTCGCCTCCGGACGCTGGGCGCATCTTTTCCTGGCCACCGACCTGCCCGAGAACTACCGCGTGTTCGAGCAGGTCTACGGCGACCGGCTGCGCTGGCTGCCACGCACGCTGTACGACCGCTCGCGCGAGCAGCTGCGCTACGCCCTGGCCGACGCCATCCTGCTGAGCCGCTGCACCTGGTTGCTGGGCAGCACCTGGAGCTCCTTCAGCGAGCTGGCGATGCGGCTGGCCACCCGCCTGGAGAAGGTCGAGATGAGCGGGACCGACTTCTGACCACGGCAGGCGATCGGCGATAATTCCGCCTTCCTTTCGAGACGCCATCGATCGCCCTCATGCGCATCCTGCAAAAGCACAAGATTCTCTGGATCTCCAAGCCCAAGACGGGCTCGACGTCGGTCCGCAAGCTGCTCGACCGCTTCGGCAGCATCCGCTCCACCAGCGAGCGGCCGTTCCATCACCACGCGACCTACCCCGAGTTGCGCGCGGCCTTCGCCGACAAGGGTTGGAACATCGACGAGTACCAGGTCTACGTGTGCGACCGCAATCCGTGGGCCCTGGTGGCGTCGCTGTGGAAGTACGCGCGCACGAACGCGAAGTACCAGCACCAATGGGACAAGGACTACGACGCCTCCAGCGCGTTGCTCAGCTTCGCCGAGTTCCTCGCCCTGCCGCGGACCTGGAAGTGGCTGCGCGAGCGGCACGCGCTGGAGGTCTACACGGGCAGCGACCCGCTGCCGGCCAACATGCACGTATACGACATCGGCAGCCAGTCCGGGCAGTTGCTGACCGACCTGTCGTCGGCCGTGGGCAAGCCGCTGGAGGATCTGGGCCAGCACAACAGCTCGACCTATGCCGACGACGACATGGCGGCCATCCGCGCGACCTATGCCGACCCGGTGGTGGCCGATCGCATGGCCAAGACCTTCGCCACCAGCATCCGGCGCTTCGGCTACCGGAACCCCTTCGCCTGAACGCCGGGTGCATCGGGTGGCAGCCATGCTCGGCCGGTTCGGCGGCGGGCCGGCGTGAACCTGTCCGCTCGGACCGCTGTCTCGGATTCGTCGCATGAATAGCCGGATCGTCCTGACCCTGCTCGTGGCCAGCCTGGTCACCCTGCCGGCCGCTCAGGCCGGCCAGCAGTACGGCATCGGGCAGGTCGCGGCGGCCCGCAGCTTCGCGACGCCCAAGGCCTTCAGCGACGCCGTCGACTGCGTGCGGGCCGGGGACCGGATCGCACTCGAGGCCGGCCGCCGGCACGTGGGCATGCTGCAGCTCAGGGTCTGCCCGGACTCGGGCGAGGGCATCGTCGAGGTCGTCTCCGCGCGCGCCGGCGCGTCCGCCGCACTTGACGGCAGCCGCTCGGCGGCCGATCTCGGGCTGCAATGGACCGAGGTACCGGCGCGCCCGGGGGCGGCCGCTTCGGCGATCAAGCTCCTCTCGCTGGGGCCGCTGCCGGGCTCCGTGACGCAGGTCATGGGGCCCGACGGCCCGCTGCCGCCGGCGGCCTGGCCGAATGCCTCGGGCCGTGCGGCGCCCGCCCTGGCCCGCATCGCCACGGTGCGCAAGCAGGGTGATGCCTGCGCGGCCTGGCTCTGCGTCGTGCCCGGGGCTGCCGACTGGACGGCGCTGGCGGCGTCCCTGGCGGCGCCGACGGACGACCAGCGGCCCACGGTGGTGCTGCGCAACTCGCCGTGGTCCTACACCCGGCACGAGGTTGCGGCCATCGACCCGCGGTCGGGCACGCTCGGCCTGATGCAGGCACGCGGCAGCAGCGGGGTCGCCGAGGACAAGGACTTCGTCCAGCCGGGCACCGGCATGGTGCTGTACGGCGGCCTGGCGACGCTCGACGTTGCCGGCGAGTGGTGGTACGACGATCGGCGGCAGACGGTGATCGTGGCGCTGGAACGGGCGCGTGCCGGCGAGGTGGCCTCGCTGCTGAGAGTGTCGATGCACGAAGGCACCGGCGGCGCACCGGCGCTGGTCTCGCTCCAGCCACGCGGGCGTCAGGCCGTGCCGGCGGTGTCGCTGCGCGTGCGCGACCTCGAACTGACGGCCGCTGCCGGCTCGGCGGTCTCGGCCAACGGCATCGGCACGCTGGAGATGCTCGGCGTCACGGTCCGCCATCCCACCGAGCACGGGGTTGCCGTCTCCGGCATTCGCCGCCTGGTGGTGCGCGAGTCGCAGATCGTCGGCACGGGCAACAACGGCATCCTGGCCACCGACGTTCGGGACGTCGTGATCGAGCGCAACCGCATCCTGGAGGCCGGGCGCCTGGGTGTGCAGCCCCAGCTGACCACGCAGTTCAACGGCATCCGCGCCAGTGGCTTCACCCGGGCGGCGCTGCACGACAACGAGATCCGGGGCATCGGCTACGCCGGCATCATGCTCGCCGAACGCGGGGCCTTCGCGCCCGCCGCCGGTCTCTTGCCGGGCCTTGCCGTGGGCGGCAACGTGATCGGCGACTTCTGCCGCATGCTCAACGACTGCGGCGCGATCTACGTCAACGGCGGCCAGCGAGGCCAGAAGCCGACCGTCGACGACGGCGTGCGCAAGCAGGTCGTCGGCAACCGCATCGCGGATCCGCGGCCATCGATGGCGGGCCTGCCGGGCGACGGTGGCGCGGCGAGCCCGTCCGGCGACAAGAGCGGGGCGTGGGTCCGGATGGTCGGCGCGGTCTACCTGGATCACGGGGCCAGCGGCTACGACATCCGCGACAACAAGGTGGAAGGCAGCTACACACCGTTCGGCTGGGCCGTCTTCAACGGTGGCGTGGACAACGCGTGCAACCGGGAGGCGGTGACCCAGTGCAAGGCCGGCCCGCGGCCCTACCGTTGTTACACGGACGGTTTGTCGAGCTGCAACACGGCGCCCCCGAAGCCGGCCCGGTGAGCTCGCCTTCGCCGCCGGTCGACCTGACGGCCATCATCCTGGCGACGGGTTGGGACGGCGCGGCCCACCAGCGGACCCTGCGTTCGATCGACGGCCTTCGCGCCGCCGGCGGTGTGAGCGCACAGGCGCTGCTGCTGGAGTTGCTCGAGCGCGACCCTGCGGAGCTCGTCGATGCCGCTCTGCCGCCGCTGCCGGCCCCCTGGCCCCAGGCGCTGACGCGCGAAGACCACGAGTATGTCTGCGAGTACGGCCACACGGCACGCGCACTGCGGCGCGCCGTGCGGTCCGCCGCCGGGCACTGGATCTGCCTGCTGCGCGAGGGCGACGAGATCGGCTGGCGGACGGAGGCTGGCGCGGTGCTGGCGCGGCGCGACCTCGACGCGCTGATCGCGCTGCCGGCCGTCGGCGAACACGCGCTGGCCGCCCACCGCGCGCTCGCCGCGCTGCCGCCGGCGGCACGGGCGGTCGGCACGCTGGTGGCCCTGGCCGGCGCCTACTGCGGCGGCCTGATCGTCCGTCGCGACTGGCTGGCCGACGTGCTCGGCGAGGTCGGATACGACGCCGAGCCCGGCTACAGCGGCTACCTCGCCGAAGTGCTGACCCTCGCGGCGTTGCGCGCGCCGGCGGGCATCGCGTTGACCGAGGCGCTGGCCGTGTTCCCCACCGAGGCCAACGCGCAGCGCCACCGGGAGCGTGTCGGCCGCTACGTCTGGCCGGTGCTGCCGCTGCGCCGGCGCGAGGCCGGGCAGCGCCTGGAGCCGCGCAGCGAGTCGCTGTTCGACGATCTGCTCGCCCACCTGCGCGCACGCGCGCTGGCCGAGCCACCGGCCCACCGGCCGCGCACACCGAGTGTGCAGGCCGAACACCTGCGGCGCGACGGTGGGCAACCGACCGGCACGATGCTGGCGCTGCTCGACTGGTCGGTGGCCCAATGGTGCCGCCAGTGGGAGCGGCCCCTGCCGGCGGCGCTCGACCCGCTGCTGGCCTGGCGGCCGCCGCCGCTGCCGGCGCCGCTGGACCTGCCCGCGCCGCAGGTGTCGCTGATCAGCTCGGCCTTCCGCGGCGAGGCGGTGGCGTTCTCGTTCCTGGACAACCTGCTGCGCCTGGACGGCTTCGACGCGCGCGCCGAGCTCATCCTCGTCTGCCCGCAGCCCAACCTGGCGCAGGACCTGGTGTTCGGGCACTTCGCGCTCGTCACGCCGCGCATCCGCGTCGAGGCGCTCGACCACGACCCGGGCATCTACGGCTGCTGGAACCACGCCATCGGCCTCGCCCGCGGGCGCTACCTGAGCAACGCCAACCTCGACGACCGGCGCGACCGCCGACAGCTTGCCCGGCTGGTGGACTGGCTGGAAGCCAGCGGCGCCGACCTCGCGTCGGCGGCGGTGGCGATCACGCACGACGCCGCGGACCTCACGGACTTCGCCGGCGACACGCCCGCGCTCGCCGAGGCCCGTGCCTTGGAGCGCTGGTTCACGGCCGGCGAGCCGGGGCCGCGCACGCTGGAGGACTTCTTCCTGCGCGACGCCGCCGGCGCCGTCACCCAGTGCATGAACTTCCCGCACTGCATGCCAGTGTGGCGGCGCGACCTGCACGCCCGTTTCGCCCCGTTCGACGAGGCCGCGCACGGCACCTACGCCGACTTCGCGCTGTGGCTGCGTGCCGTGGCCGGCGGCGCGCGGGCGCTGCACGACCCGCAGCCGCTGGGCCTGTACCACGTCGACCCGGCGTCTCACAACCGGCGGCACGCCGACGAACGAACCTGGGACACTGTCGTCCGGGCGTTCCTGCCGCCCGGCACGGTGGTGCATGCGCCGGTCCACGTCGCACCGCACAGGGCCGGGCGGGCGCAGGCCGACGGTGCATCGGGCAGCACCCGGCCAGGCTTCGACTTCGGCCAGCAACTCGCCCAGAGCTACGGCGTCCACCGCAGCGGCTGGGCCTATGCCCTGCAGGCCTTCGAGCCGTTCCACGATGCGGCGGCCGAGGTCGAGTGCCACACCTTCCTCGAGAAGCACTTCGTCTGGGGCTCCGATCCCGGCGACGGCGGCTGCGGGCCGGTCCGACCCTTCACACGGCCCTGGGTGGGCTTCATGCACGTGCCGCCCGGGGTCCCCGGCTGGTTCCAGGCCGAGCAGAGCCCGGCGCGCGTGCTCGCGCTGGACAGTTGGCGGCGCAGCCTGCGCCACTGCCGCGGCCTCTTCGTGCTGAGCGAGCACCACCGCCGCTGGCTCGAGCAGGCGCTGCAGCCGGCGTTCCCGATCAGCGTGCTGCTGCACCCGACCGAGTTCGTCGACCAGGCCTTCTCGATGGAGCGCTTCCTGGCCAACCCGACGAAGCGCCTGGTGCAGGTCGGCTGGTGGCTGCGCAAGCTGGCGGCGGTGAACTTCCTGCAGACGCCGGGGCTCACCCCCACGCTGCTCGGCCAGGACTGGACCAAGAACCTCATGCGCTACGCCGAACGCCGGGTGCACGGCCTGACGACGCTGCCCGCGGTGGAGCAGATCGGGTTCCTGGACAACGACGCCTACGACCGCCTGCTGGCCGAGAACCTGGTCTTCGTGGACTTCTACGACACCTCGGCCAACAACGCGGTGATCGAGTGCATCGCGCGTGCCACGCCGATCGTCATCTGCCGGCACCCGGCGGTGGAGGAGTACGTGGGCGCCGACTACCCGCTGTTCTTCGAGGAGCCGTCGCAGATTCGCGCCATGGTGTCGGATATCGGGCGGCTGAGGGCGGCCCACGAGTGCCTGGCCGACCGGTCGATCCGCGACCGGCTCACGTTGCGCGCGTTCACCCAGGCCTTCACGGAATCCGAGGTGGTGCACCATGCGCTCGGATGAACCCGTCGGGTCGGCCCGCTCGATCCTGAGGCGACTGTTCCACCTCGACGCGCCGGCCGCGGGCGGCACGAGGGCCGCCGCGAAGGCTGCTCCCCCCGCCCGGGAGCCGGTCGGCGGCAGCGCCTTCGACGGCTACCGGCAACCGTCCGCAGCGTCCATGCCCACCGCGGCGGCCTCCCCTGCGGCCTCCGCTGCGGCCGCCCCGGCGGCCACCCCGACCACCTCGGCGCCACCGCAGGCCGCGCACCCCGTGCAGGTTCCGGCACCACCCACCCCGGTCGCACCGGCAGGCGTTGACCCGCTGACCGATGCCGACGCGCCGCGGCCCGCGGCCCGCGGGGAGCGTGTCGTCGAGGCGGCGCTTGCACGCACCTATCGTCCGGACATCCAGATCGCGCCGGCGCAGATCGAGATGGTGGCGGCCACGGTCCGCGGGCGGGCGCCCGGCTGCCGGCTGCTGGTGTTCGGCATCGGCCGCGACAGTGCCATGTGGCAGGCGATCAACCGCGACGGCTTCACGCTGTTCGTCGAGGACAACGACCGCTGGATCCAGGTGGCCAAGGCGAGCGATCCGGGCCTGAACGTGCTGAAGATCGCCTACCAGGGCACGACGGTGAAGGCGAGCCTGCCCGTCGACCGCAGGCTCACCGCCGGCATACCGGTGCCCGATGCGCTCAAGGGCGAGCCCTGGGACGTGATCCTGATCGACGCCCCGCTCGGCTACGACGACGGATGCCCCGGACGCAGCATCCCCATCACCTGGGCGGAGGCTCTGCTGCACCCGCGGACGCATGTGTTCGTCGACGACTACGAACGCCCGGTGGAGAAGGCCTGGGCCGACGCCCTGATCGCGCCCCGCTTCGCGCAGACGGTCGTCGTCGAGCGCCCGGGCAAGCAGATGCTGTGGTGCGTCGGCCGCAGCCCGCAGTTCGACGGCTGGACCTGCACCAACCACTCCGGGCAGACCAGCCGCCTGAAGTGCCTGCTGTCGACGCCGGCGCTGCGGCTGGTGATGTTCCATGACTCGGTCGACCTGATCCCCGACCTGGTCCGGCTCGGTCTGCTGGACGACAGCACGCAGGTCTTCTTCTCCTTCTCCTGGCGGCGCGACGACGCCGCGCTGCGGCATCTGCGCAACCTGCTCACGCGCTGCGACGATGCGACGCGGGAACGGCTGCGAGCGCAGTGCCACTTCCTGCTCAACAGCGCCGCCGAACTCGACGCCTTCCGGGCGTTGCTGCCGGATCATCGGGCGCTGCACTTCAACAACGCGGCCCTGCTGGACCCGTCGAAGTTCACCGTGGCGGCCGGCGCGCGCCCTTTCCTGGCGGTGATGAACGCCAAGGCGCTCGCCTTCAAGCGCCACGCCCTGACGGTTCAGGTGCCGGACCGGCTGTTCATCGCGTACGACGTCAACGAGCGCGACGACGGTCACACCAAGACCGTCGACATCGGGGCGCTGGGGGCGCGCGAGATCCGCAGGAACCTGCCGCCTTCCAAGGTCGCCGAGGCCCTCGGGCAGGCGCAGGTCGGCCTGATCCTGTCGGCCGAGGAAGGCGCGTGTTATGCGTCCCTGGAGTACCTGCTCAGCGGGCTGCCGGTCGTCAGCACGGCTTCGCTGGGTGGCCGCGACGACTTCTACGACGCGTCGAACGCGCGCATCGTCGAGGCCGACCCGTCGGCGGTGGCAGCCGCCGTCGCCGAGCTGGCGCAGGCTGTCGCGGACGGCCGGCTCGACCGCGCCGCGATCCGCCAGGGCGCCCTGGAACGCCGGCGGGCATTCCTGGACCGCCTCGCCGCGTACATCCAGCCGCTGATCGACGCCGCGGGCCTGCAGCTGCGGGCCGCGCGGTGGCTCGACGACGCGATCGCCGAAGGCAGCAAGTTGCAGCAGCACCGCAACTTCTGGGTGAAGCGGCTGCGCCCGCCGGGCGCCGCGCCGGAGCCGGGCCCGGGCCCGTGACGCACGGGCGGCCTCAGGCCGCTGCGCCGCGGCGCGGCGCCGGCGCGCCGCTAAAATCACCCGTTTGACCGCTCCCCGGCACCCCATGAAACGGGCCCTCATCACCGGCATCACCGGCCAGGACGGCAGCTACCTCGCGGAGTTCCTGCTCGACAAGGGCTACGAGGTGCACGGCATCAAGCGCCGCGCGTCGCTGTTCAACACCCAGCGCGTGGACCACATCTACGAAGACCCGCATGTCGCGCAGCAGCGCTTCGTGCTGCACTACGGGGACCTCACCGACAGCTCCAACCTGACGCGCATCCTGCAGCAGGTGCAGCCGGACGAGGTCTACAACCTCGGCGCGCAGAGCCACGTGGCGGTCAGCTTCGAGTCGCCGGAGTACACCGCCGACGTCGACGCGCTGGGCGCGCTGCGGTTGCTGGAGGCGATCCGCTTCCTGGGCCTGACCGACCGGACGCGCTTCTACCAGGCCAGCAGCTCCGAGCTGTACGGCCTGGTGCAGGAGATCCCGCAGAAGGAGAGCACGCCGTTCCACCCGCGCAGCCCCTACGCGGTCGCCAAGCTGTACGCCTACTGGATCACGGTGAACTACCGCGAGGCCTACGGCATGTACGCCTGCAACGGCATCCTGTTCAACCACGAGAGCCCGCGCCGCGGCGAGACCTTCGTGACGCGCAAGGTCACGCGCGGGCTGGCGCACATCGCCCAGGGCCTGCAGCGCTGCCTCTACATGGGCAACCTCGACGCGCTGCGCGACTGGGGCCACGCGAAGGACTACGTCCGCATGCAGTGGATGATGCTGCAGCAGCCGGCGCCGGAGGACTTCGTGATCGCCACCGGGGTGCAGTACTCGGTGCGCCAGTTCATCCTCTGGGCTGCGGCCGAGCTCGGCATCGGGCTGCGCTTCGAAGGCCGGGGGGTGGACGAGCGGGGCATCGTCGAGTCGGTCGTCGGCGACAAGGCTCCGGCGGTCAAGCCCGGCGACTGCATCGTCGCCGTCGACCCGCGCTACTTCCGCCCCGCCGAGGTGGAGACGCTGCTCGGCGACCCGACCAAGGCGCGCGAGAAACTGGGATGGACGCCGGTCATCTCGACGCCGCAGATGTGCGCCGAGATGGTGGCCGAGGACCTCGTGGCCGCGCAGCGCACGGCGCTGCTGCGCCTGCACGGGCATACGATGCCGGTCGCGCGCGAGCCGGGCGGGAACTGACGCGTCGCATGCAGTTGAAGAACTTCATCCACGTGCGCAGCCGTGGTTTCGTCTTCGGCTACGTGCCGAAGGTGGCCTGCACCAACTGGAAGTCGGTCTTCCGGCAGCTGGAGGGCCAGCCCGACCCGCTGAACCCGCGCCTGGCGCACGACCGCCAGGCGGGCGGCCTGACCTACCTGGACACGCTGGACCCGGCCGCCGCGCAGGCGCTGCTGGACGACCCGTCGGTGCCGAAGTACACGTTCGTGCGCAATCCGTACAGCCGGGCCCTGTCGGCCTACCTGAACAAGGTCGAGCGCTTCAACCACCCGGAGGGCCAGCCCGGCGAGGCCCACTTCCGCCAGGTGCATGCCGGCATCCGTCAGTGGCACGCACGCCGCGGCCGCAGCCTCGACAGCGTGGCCTTCGACGACTTCCTCGCCTTCGTCGAAGGCGCGAAGCAGCACCCCTGGGCGAAGGACGAGCACTGGCTGCCGCAGCACCTGCTGGTGGCGCCCGACCGCGTGCGCTACGACTTCATCGGCCGCTTCGAGAACCTGCAGGCCGACGCCGCCGAACTGCTGCGCCGCATGGCCTGCGATGCGCCCTTCCCCAGCCGCGAGGCGATCCGCTTCCCCGGCAGCGGCACCGAGCACAAGGTGGCGCAGCACTACACGCCGGAGGCCGCCGCCGCCGTGCGGCGCATCTACGCGCACGACTTCGAGCTGCTGGGTTACGACCCGGCGGACGCGCCGGCATGACGGCGCAGGCCGAACGCATCTTCGTCGCCGGCCACCGCGGCATGGTCGGCTCGGCCATCGTGCGCCGGCTGCAGGCCGAAGGCGGCAGCGAGCTGATCACGCGTACGCACGACGAGCTGGACCTGACCGAACAGGCCGCCGTGCGCCGCTTCTTCGACGCCGAGCGACCGGACCGCGTGATCCTGGCCGCCGCGCGCGTCGGCGGCATCCACGCCAACCAAACCTACCCGGCCGAGTTCATCTACCAGAACCTGATGATCGAGTGCAACGTGGTGCACGCGGCGCACCGGGCCGGCGTGCAGCACCTGCTGTTCCTCGGGTCGAGCTGCATCTACCCGCGCCTGGCGCCCCAGCCGATGCGCGAGGACGCCCTGCTCACCGGGACCCTGGAGCCGACCAACGAGCCCTACGCGATCGCCAAAATCGCCGGCATCAAGCTCTGCGAGAGCTACAACCGGCAGCACGGCCGCGACTACCGCAGCGTGATGCCCACCAACCTTTACGGCCCGGGCGACAACTACCACCCCGAGAACTCGCACGTGATCCCGGCGCTGCTGCGCCGCTTCCACGAGGCGGTTCGGGTCGGCGCCGACGAGGTCGTGATCTGGGGCAGCGGCACACCGAAGCGCGAGTTCCTGCACGTGGACGACATGGCCGAGGCCAGCCTGTTCGTGATGCGCCTGGACGACGCCACCTACGGCGCCCACACGCAGCCGATGCTCAGCCACATCAACGTCGGCACCGGCGTCGACTGCACGATCCGCGAGCTGGCCGAGACCATCGCCCGCGTCACCGGCTTCCGCGGCCGCCTGGCGTTCGACGCCAGCAAGCCCGACGGCACGCCGCGCAAGCTGATGGACGTCTCGCGCCTGGCTGCATTGGGCTGGCGTGCCCGCATCGGGCTGGAGGCGGGGCTGCACGATGCCTACGCGGCCTTCCGCCGCCAGCACGCCGCTTGAGCAGCATGCTGGTGCTGTCCGCCGGCATGCCGCGCTCCGGCAGCACCTGGCTGTACAACGCACTGCGGCTGCTGCTGCGGCAACGGTTCCCGCGGCCCGGCGAGTTGGCCTGCGGCTGGGTCGGCGATCTGGATCGCATCGCCGCGGACGCGCCGTGCCGGCTGGTGAAGATCCACGAATGGGACGAAGGCCTCGCGGCGCAGGCCGCCTTCGTCGCCTGGTCGTACCGTGACCTGCGTGACGCGATGGCCAGCCAGCATCGGAAGTTCGGCGGCGCGCTGAGTCTGGCCTTCGCCGACTACCTCGTCCGCCAGGACGCACGCTGGACGGCCCGCGCCGACCACGTGATGCGCTACGAGGACATGCGGGCCGATCCTCAGCGTGAGCTGGCGCGACTGGCGACGGCACTTTCCCTGGATGGCGTGGACCTGCCTGCGCTGCGTTGTGAGCTCGACGGCCTGTCGTACGACAGCGAAGGGCCACGCAACGCGGCCTACCACGAGCTGACGCTGCTGCACCGCGGCCACGTCACGGACGGCCGCGTCGGGTCCTGGCGCAACGGCATGCCCGCCGCCCTGGCGCAGCAGATCGTGTCGGCGCACGACGGCTGGTTCCGCACGCGCGGCTACGACACCGCGGATCACGATGCCGACTGACACGGTCCGCACGCCCGCGCTCAGCATCGTGATGCCGACGCGCAACCAGGCCCGGTTCATCGGCAGCGCGATCGACAGCGTGCTGGGGCAGTCCGGTGTGGACCTGGAGCTGGTGGTGGCCGACGGCGCCAGCACCGACGGCACGCCCGAGTGCCTGGCGGCGCTGGCGGCCCGGTACCCGGGCCGGCTGCACTGGGTGTCGGAGCCCGACGGCGGCCCGGCCGATGCCGTCAACCGCGCCATCGGCCGCACGCGCGCACCCGTGATCGGCTGGCTGAACTCGGACGATCTGTACACGCCAGGCGCCGCAGCGCGCGCGTTGGCCGCGCTGACCGCCCACCCGGACTGGGTGGCCGTCTACGGCGAAGGCGAGCACGTGGACCGCGACGACCGGCCGCTCGGCCGCTACCCGACGCTCCCGCCCGAGACCCCGCTGGCCGCCTGGGCCGATGGTTGCCCGATCTGCCAGCCGACGATGTTCCTGCGGCGCGAGGCCGTGACCGTGCTCGGGCCGCTGGACACCGGCCTGCGCACCGCGTTCGACTACGACTACTGGCTGCGGCTGTGGAAGGCCTTCCCCGGCCGCGTCGGCCAGGTGCCCGACGTGCAGGCGCATTCGCGTCTGCACGACGAGGGCATCACGCTGCGCATGCGCCGGCAGGTGGCGCTCGAGGGTGTGCAGGTCGTGGCCCGTCACCTCGGGTCGGCCCCGGCGCACTGGCTGATCACCCATGTCGGCGAGGCGCTGGCCCAGCACCCGTTTCCATTCGACCTCGGCGACCCGATGGCGGCCATGCTCGCACTGTTCGACGAGGCCGCACCGTGGCTGGCACCGGGGTCGCCACGCACGCCTTCGGCGCTGCGCGCCGCGCACCGTGGCCTGCAGATGGCTGGCCGCGACTTCGCGATCGACCTCCATGCCGACGGCTGGTGCGCGCCGCGCACCACGATGCGGCTGCGCCAGCCCGCGGTACCGTGGCGCCACCTGCGCCTTTGGGGCCGCCATGCGGCGCCGCACCGCGGCCCGCTGCGCCTGCGCGTGCAGGGCGTGGACGCGCCGGGCGGCGAGTGGTCCGGCGGCACCTCGACCCCCGGCACCTTCAGCGTGCTGCTGCCGCTTCGGGCGCAACCGGGCGCGACGATGACGATGGCGGTGACGGCCGAACCCGGCTTCGTGCCGGCGCACAGCGGCATGAACCCGCAGGACAACCGGCTCGTCGCCTGGCGCGTCGACGCGGTGGAGTTGCTGCCGGCATGAGCGCGCCGGGCCGCTCCCAAGCGCTCATCCCGGAGCACGCCGTGCGGAGGGTAGTCCAGTGACCGGGCCGGGCGGCTTCGAAGGCCAGGCCCAGGGGCGTGCCGCGCGCGAGGCGGTCCGGTGACCGACCACGTGCGCGACGGCACGCTCGACAGCGTGGTGCTGCTCGACGACGACGACGTCCGCATCGAGCACTTCCTGCGCGGCGGCGACGGTGGCACGCTGGTGGTCACCTTCGACCCCATCCTGTACATGTGGACCCGGCCGCCCTTCGGCCACGAGTTCCTGCGCCGGCAGCAACTCGACGTGGTGGCGGTGCGCAAGAAGCGCGAGAACTTCTACCAGCCGCTGAGCCGCCAGGCCTTCATGGACGCAGTGGCGCCGGTGACGGCGCGCTACGCGCGCGTGGTCAGCTACGGCTCCAGCCTGGGCGCCTACGCCGCGCTGTACTTCGGCCGCGACGAGCCGTGGACGGTGATCGCCAGTTCGCCGCGCAACTCCACCCACCCGATCTACGGGGCGCGCGTGTGGCAGCAGACGGCCGAGTGGCAGCACGCGCGTTTCGGCACCGACGTCACGCCGGTGTGCAACGCGGTGATCATCTACGACCCGCGCGACGCCATCGACCGCCGCTACATCGAAGGCGAGGTGCTGCCGCAGTTCCCGCGTGCGGAGGTCATGCGCGTGCCCTTCTCGGGCCACCCGTCCAACCAGTTCCTGGGCGACATCGGCTTCATCGCGCCCTTCGTGCGCGCGGTGCTGGCCGACGCCGAACGGCCGGTGCTGCAGCGGCGCGCGCAGCGCGCACGCTCGGCCACCTACCACCAGGTGCTGGCACTGGCCTGCGTGCAGCATGGCCACGTGGCCTGGGCCGACGCCCTGGTCGCGCGGGCGCTGGCGCTCAATCCGAAGAGCATGCTGGCCCAGCGCACGCAAGCGATGGTGCGACTGTCCCAGCAGCGGTGGGAGGAGGCGCAAGCCGCGCTCGAGGTGGCCTTGGCGGTCGACCCGAACGATCCGCTGACGCTGTCGTTGATGGAAAAGGCCCGGCGCGGGCCGCAAGCGCCCGATCCGCCGGCCCCGGCACGCCTGGTACCGCCGCCCGAGCCGCCGCGCGCCAGCCTGCCGCGGCGTGCGCTGCGCTGGCTGAAGCGGCAGTGGCAGCGCCGATGAAGGGGCTTCTCAGACCCGGTCCGAGCCCAGCCGGATCGGCTGCGTCGTGCCGCGCAGCCCGAACCAGGCCACCAGTTCGCTCACCAGATCCAGCTGGAGTTGCCAGGGTTCGCCGGCGGGACGACGGACCACGGCCTCGAATCGCACCCGGCCGCCCGGCTCCACCGGCCCGGAGGGCAGCGCGACCCGCGCGTGGCTGGGCTCGCGCATGGCGCCCGAGGCCTCCAGGACCTGCAGACCCAGGTTGACCTGCCCCGGGCCCTTCGCGTCCAGCCAGCGTGCGCTGCCGGTGTTGACGGCGTCGACCACCAGCGCGACGCCGTCGCCGCCCTTGGGGTGCGGCACGCGCTCGGCGCGCACCAGGGTCAGGCGCGCCGCCAGGCCCTCGGGGCGCCGGCTGTCCGAGCGCACGCCGTCGGGTGCGGGCTTGTCGATGTAGAACACCTGCTCGTTGCCGAGTTCGCGCTGCAGCTCCTGCAGCAGCCGCGCCTGGGCGGCGCGATCGAGGCCCTGGCGCGTCCAGCGCAGGTAGTCCTCGCAGCCCACCTCCACCGCACGCGGCAGCTGGATCAGCAGCTGCGGCGCGGCCAGCCCGGCACGGCGCGCCGCGGCGGCCACCTCGTCCATGCGGACGTCGTTCTCGATCACCTTGTAGCGCGCCATCTCCGCCTGCGAGGCCGGGGTGCGCGAGTGCTCGGGGCCGGGCTCGCAGAACGCGGCCCGCCCGCCCGGGCGCAGCACGCGGGCGAACTCGGCGATCGTGGCGTCCGGGTCGCGCACGTGGTGGAAGGCGTCGAAGCACAGCACGCGGTCGACGCTGGCGTCGTCCAGCGGCAGCCGCCGGCCGTCGTAGCGCAGGAACTCCAGCGTGCCGGCGCCGCGCGCCGGCGGCCGCGCCGCCTTCTGACCCTCGGCCAGCGCCAGCGCGTGCGCCGAGATGTCGACGCCGACCGCGTGGCATCCCATCAACGACAGCCCGATGCTCAGCCAGCCGGTGGCGCACCCGAAGTCCAGCACCCGCGCGCCGCGGAACAGGTCGGCCGCCTGCAGCACCAGCCCGAGGTGACGCGTCTGGTGCAGCGCACCCTCGGGGTTGCCCCAGGGCTTGCGGCACTGCTCGCTGGCCGGGGTGAGGCCCGCGAAGTAGGCGTCGGCGCTGGCGAGCAGCTCCTCGTCGCTCAGCTCCCGGATCAGCCGCCGCACGTCGATGAAGCCGGGCGCCGTCGCGGTGGTGCCGGCGGCCGCCTTGACGGCCTGGCCGGCCTGCGTGGCCTGGCGGATCAGGTGCTTCAACATGGTGTAAGGCCGCATCCTAGGGCATCGGCGGTCAACGATACTCGCGGCCCATGCGCCGCCGTACCGACCGCCGCCGATGGATCGTCCTCCCCTGCCTGGCTGCAGCCTTGTCGGCGGCCTGCGGTGGCGGTGGCGAGGGCGGTGCCGCCGCGGTTCCGTCCGCCGCGCCGGGTCACTGGGTCGTGCTCGGGTCGTCCACCGCCACCGGCATCGGGGTGGCCGCCGGGCAGGGCTGGGTCGACCGGCTGGCGTCGGAGTTCGCGCCCCAGGGGGTGACGGTGAGCAACCTCGCCCGCACCGGCGCCACGACGGCGACGATGCTCGCGCCCGGCGCCGGCATCGAAGCCGCGCTGGCGCAGGCGCCGGTACTGCTGTTGCTGTCGTTCCCGAGCAACGACGTCTTCGCCGGCCTGAGCATCGATGCCACCGAGGCCAACCTGCAGCGCATGGTCGACGCCGCCCGGCGCCAGGGCGCGGCGGCGATGCTGCTGGGGCGGCAGCCGCGGCACGACCTGAACGATGCCCAGCGCGGGGCCCTGGCCGCGTTGGACCACCGGCTGCAGACTCGGCATGGCCCCTGCTTCGTCGGCGTGCATCACCTGCTGGCGGCGCCGGACGGGCGGGCCGACCCAGCCGTGGGTGCCGGCGACGGCATCCATCTCAACGCCGAGGGCCATCGACGCATCCACGCGCAGGTCGCCGCCGCACTGCGCACCGGCGGATGCGTGCGTGTCCGTTGATTCATCCCCAATTCGCGTGATCGGGGCCGTTGACGCGTCGTGCGCGGCACGTGCATGCTCGCGGTCGCGCGCCGATGGTCGGCAGCCGGGTCCGGCAGGCCGGTCCGACGACGAGGAGAATTCCATGAAGATCGGCCGCAAGGCGGCACCGTTCCTCGTGGCCGCAACGGCGCTGGGCTCAGCGCATGCCGCGGTCGAGGGCTACACGGTGATCGACGGATTCGGGGACACCGTCATCAACGGTGAGATCTGGTCCGACCAGGAGCGCGTGCGCGCCCTGACCGGCACCGCGCTGCGCCACATCCAGCGCGATGTCGGCGGCACCGCCACCAACAGCGGCGCCAGCGCCTTCAGCCTGAGCACCACGCTGACGCGGCCGACGCCGGTGACGCAGCTTCGCGGCGTGCTCAACGTGCGCGAGCTGGCGGTCAGCGGCTGCGCGGCCAACGTCGGCGCCACCAGCCGGGTGCGCGCCCGCATGTTCGGTACCTTCTTCAACACCGGCGTGCGGACGGCGGGCAGCAACGTGGGCGACGTGCTGGCGCAGGTGTGGATGGCCCGCGCCGCAAACTCGATGGATGCGCCGGGCGTGCTGCGCATCGAGGGCTGGGTCGGGGTGTGCCTCGACGCCGCCTGCAACAGCGCGCAGCAGATCGGCTCGACGGTCTCGCTCGGTCTGGCCACGCTGGCCACCAACGTGACGCTGGCCGTCGAGTGGGACCGCGCCACCAAGACCTTCACCTTCCTGCGCGACGGCGGCGCCGCCAGCGGCACCGTGACCTACACGGTGTCCGACGCGAACGAGCCCGCGTTCTCGTTCAAGGGCGTCGGCACCCGCACCGAGGTCGCCAACTGCACCGCCAGCCGCACCGCGGCGTCGATCGACGCCACCTTCGACACCATCAGCGTCAACGCCAAGGCGAAGCCATGAACATCCGCCGACTGACCTCCCTCGCGCTGGCCGGCGCCGCGGCGCTCGCGGCTCTGCCGGCCCTGGCCGCCGAGAGCTACACGCTGTGGGACAACTTCAACAACGCCACCGCGATCAACCCCGAGCGCTGGACCGCGCTGGAGCGTACGCGCCAGGTCCGCGACGGTACGGCGCGCTTCATCCAGCGCGACATCGGGACCCAGGCGGGCGACAACACCGCCAGCTGGGCCAACTGGGGCATCAACGTGCGCCAGACGAACGACGCCCTGCGTCAGATGCGGGCGATCGTCACGATGAGCGCCTACGACGTCACGGGTTGTGCGTCGAACACGGCCTATCCGACCATCGTGCAGGCCCGGATCGTGGGCGAGTTCTTCAATGCAAGCGGCAGCGCACCGGCCAGCCGCATCAACGATGTCGGTGCCGTGGTGCGCCTGCTGCGGTCGAGCGCATCCGCCGACCCGGCGACCACCGTCAGGGTCGAGGGCGTCGTCTTCCGTTGCACGACCACCGACTGCAACACGCCGGAGTCGCTCGGCGCGGTCGACCTCGGCACGACGACGCTGGGCACCGCGGAAACCCTGCGCGTCGAGTGGGAGCCGGACATGAGCCGCTTCAACTTCCAGCGCGGCGGCAACCCGAGGCAGAGCGTCGTCTACGACGTCGACGACAGCCAGCCGCCGTTCCAGTGGGTGCGCCAGATCGGCACCCGCACGCAGGTCGCCAGCTGCCTGTCGGGCCCGCGCGGCGAGGCGTCGGTGTCGGCGCGCTTCGACAACTTCGCGATCAACAACTCGGCCGTCACGCCCTGACGCGGGCGCGCCCGGGTCGCGCCTTCAGTGCGGCCCGGGCGCCTGCAGCTGGGTCAGGAAGCTCTGCCACTGCGGCAGCACGCGCTCGGGAAGGTAGGCCTGCGACACGCGCTCGCCGGCGCCCACCAGCGTGCGCCGCAGCTCCGGCGCCGCGGGGTCGATGACGGCCTCGACGGCGCGCGCCAGGTCGGCCGGCGAGTAGGTGTCGAAGTAGGCGGCGGCGTCGCCGAAGATCTCGCGGTGCACCGGGATGTCCGACGCGACGACCGCGCCGCCGCAGCGCATGGCCTCGACGCCGGAGAAGTCGAAGCCCTCGCCGAGGCTGGGGCAGACGGTGGCGGCCGTGTGGTGGTACAGCAGCCGCAGCTCGGCGGCTGGCACGGACTCGAGCATCTGCACGTCGCCGCTGGCCAGCCAGGGCCGGAAGCGGGCAACGATGCTGCCATGGTCCCAGCCCAGGCTGCCGACGATCAGCAGCTTGAGCTCGGGGTAGCGCTCCAGCCGCAACTGCTCCCACGCCGCCAGCAGCGTCGCGTGGTTCTTGCGCGGCTCCAGCGTCGAGACCATCAGCAGGTACTGGTGGCCCGGGCCGATCCAGCGCAAGGCATCGGCCTCGGCACCCTTGATCTGCGGGTTGCGCCGCGTGCGCACGATCTCGAACAGGCGCCCGGCCGAGGTCGACTCGGGGCTGTAGTGGTGCGAGACCATGTTGTGCAGTGTCACGCAGCGCGCCTCGACCTGCGGGAAGACCTTCAGCAGGTCGCGCCGCGTGGCCTCCGAGACGCAGGCGAACCAGGCGCCGTCGGCGACGTTGCGCGCCAGCGCATGGTAGTGGGCGGCCTGGTGGAAGCTCTTGTCGGTGATCGTGTGCGGCATCAGCATCGGGATGGCGTCGTGGTAGCGCACCACCAGCCGCGTGCCGGCCGTCACGCGGCCCGGGTAGGGCGTCTCGGCCACCATGACGTCGAAGCCGCGCGTGTCCAGGCGCGGGTACAGCGGGCCGCCGAGACGCCGCGTCAGCAGGCCGATCGCGTGCGCCAGGTTCCACGGCACGCGGGCGACGCGCATGCGCGCGCCGGCCACGGTCGGCAGGTCCGCCACCGGCAGCGTGCGCGCGAACAGGTCGCGCCACACGAAGTCCTGGAACTGCGCGCCCTCGAACACGCCGAGCGGCTCGCGCAGGCCGAGCGCTGCGCGTGCGGTCAGCGCCGTCGGTGCCAGCAGGTTGCGCAGCGCATCGCCCAGGCGCTCGCCGATCGACGGCTTCTCGCTCGCCCGCAGCGAGATCACGACCCGCGCCAGCCGGTGGATGCGCTGGTCGATGCTGAGCCGCCGGTAGGCCGCGCTGTCCGGATGCGGCAGGCCGCGCGCGACGACGCGGTTGCTGCTCTGCAGCAGGCCCTCGACGGCCATGCCGTCGAGCGTCGACAGGCCGCGGAACAGCAGCCGCGTCTCCTGCGGGATGCCGGCGTGGCCGTCCAGGGCCGGGCGCAGTTCGAGGAGGATCTTCAAGGGGTGCTCGGGGCTTGCGGTTCAGGCGCCGGGTCGGCGGCGCCGGCCATGCCCAGCAGCCGGCGGTACAGCGCGACGGTCTCGTCGGCCATTGTCTCAGCGGTGAACCGGGCCGCCCAGCGCGCCCGCCCGGCCTCGCCGCAGCGCTGGCGCAGCGCGGGGTCGGCCAGCAGGGTGCAGATGGCTTCCGCCAGCGCACGCGGGTCGCGCACCGGCACCGTCAGGCCGGTCTCGCCATGGCGGTGCAGCCAGCCCAGGCCGGAGCCCGGGATGTCGGTGGCGACCACCGGCAGCCCGCGCGCCATCGCCTCCAGCGCCGCCACCCCGTAGGCCTCGGCACGCACCGTCGACGGCATGCAGAACACCTGCGCGAGCGCGAAATGGGCTTCGACACCGCCCGCCGACAGCGGGCCGGCGAACACGACCCGGTCCGCCACGCCGGCCGCCGCCGGCAAGGCCTGGTAGCGCGCCAGGTCGGGCCCGCCGCCGCCGATCACGACCAGCACGTCGGCCGGCAGCTCGCGCGCCGCCTGCACCAGCACCTCCCAGCCCTTGTAGTAGGTCATGCGGCCGAGCGCAAAGACGATGCGCCGCGGGCCGTAGCGCTGGCGCAGGCGTTCGATCCGCGCCGGGTCCGCGGGCCGGGGCGGCGGCGCACCGATCGGGATCACCACCACCTTGTCGCGCACCGCCTGCAGCGCCGGCGAACTGTCGGCGTAGGCGCGGCTGGTCGCGACGACGGCGTCGGCGCGCGCCAGCAGCCAGCGCTCCAGCGGCCGGTAGACATGGCGCGCGACCCGCTGGCGCACGACGTCGCTGTGCCAGTGCAGCACGAGCCTGGCCTGCGGTCGCGCCAGGAAGACGGCCACCGCGGCCAGCGGGTCGGGCATGTGCACGTGCACGATGTCGGCGCTGCGCCGGCGCCGCCACAGCTGCCACGGCAGCCCGGGCGCCATCGAGGTCGACAGCAGCAGGCCGAACGACGCCGCGCGCGTGATCCGCACGCCGAGCGCGTCGCGCGTGTCCTGGTGGCGCCAGCGCTTGTGCGCGCACAGGACCTCGACCTGCAGATCGCGCCGGACGAAACCGGCACTGAGGTCGCGCGCGACGGCCTCGATGCCGCCATGGTCGGGCGGGTAGAACTTGGCGACCTGCAGCACCTTCACGCCGCCAGCTCCGGGCCGGTCGCGGCGCGGCCGGCGGCACCCGCCGCCACCGGCAGCAGCGCGTCCAGCAGCGCGTCGACGCTGCGGTCCCACCGGAACCGGGCCGCTTGCTGCAGGCCGCGCCGCCGCAGGTCCGCGCGCCGCGCGTCGTCGTCGAGCAGGGCCGTGATCGCGGCCGCCAGCGCCCGGTCGTCGTCGGGCTCGAACCACAGCGCCGCGTCGGCGCAGACCTCCGGCAGCGACGCCGCCCGCGCGGCCGCCACCGGGCAGCCACAGGCCATCGCCTCCAGCGGCGGCAGGCCGAAGCCCTCGTAGACCGACGGCGACACGAGGCCGAGCGCCGACGTGTACAAGGCCTTGAGCGTGAGGTCGTCGACCGGACCGAGTGGCAGCACCCCGCGCGCGGCGGGCATGCCGGGACCCGCGAACACGCGCCGGTCGACACCGCCGGCGACCACCAGGCTGGCGTCACCGCGCGCGAGCCCGGCCCAGACCCGCACCAGCTGGTCGAGCCGCTTGGTCGGGTTGGCGCTCGCCACCGCGAGCACGAAGCGCCGCCCGGCCAGCCCCAGACGCGCCAGGGCCCCGGGGTCGAGCGGCGTGCGCTCGAGATGGTCGGCCGCCAGCGGCATCAGCGCGAAACGCTCGGGCGGCACGGCCAGCGCGCGGGCGAGCCGCTGGCGCGAGAACGCCGACACGGTGATCAGCCGCGTGCCGCGCCGGGCGTGGTGGGCGAACAGCCACCGGTACCAGCGCACGAAGGCCGTGGTGTAGGCCTCCGGATGGTCGAACACCGCGGCGTCGTGGATGACACAGGCCTGGGCGCCGGCGAGGAAGGCCGGCGCCGCGCCGCACAGGTTGATCAGCATGCCGTCGCGAGCGGCGCGCGGCAAGGCCCACTGTTCCCACAGATGCGGCCGCTGCGGGCCCGGCACCCGGCGTTCGGCCACCTGCGCCAGACCCTGGTCCGGTGCGTCGGGTGGCAGCAGCAGGGTCACCCCCTGCACGCCGCGCGCCTGCAGGTCGGCCGCCCCGCACGCGGCAAGCCGGCGGTCGAGGGCGGCGACGATCTCGCGTGCGACGCGCTGGACGCCGGTCGTCCGCTGCAAGGTGTATCGGCCGTTGATCAGGAGTCGGGTCATCGGGCGCCACGGGTGCGGCCACGCTGGCGCCATGCCGGCGGCAGGAAACCGCGTAGCGTACACGCCCGGCGCCCACCCCCCGCCGGGCCGGCATCAGTGCTCGCGGAAACTCCGGCGCAACCCGGCCACCAGCGGCTCGAGCAGGAATTCCAGCGCGGTGCGCTCACGGGTCGTGATGTAGACCTCGGTCGCCATGCCGGGCAGCAGCGCGACCCCGGCAGCGGCGGCGGCCGAGGGCGGCACCTCCACCAGCACCGCGAAGTAGGGCACGCCGGTGCGAGGGTCGGTCAGCGCATCGGCCGAGACCTGCGCGACCTGCCCGTCGAGCATGGGCGTCTCGCGCTGGCGCGCCCCCAGCACCTGCACCTTGGCCGCCTGGCCCGGCCGCAGCTCGCTGATCGAGCCGGCGCTGACCCGCGTCTCGACGACCAGCGGCACGTCGGCCGGCACGATGTCCACCAAAGGCTCCAGCGGGCCGATGGCCGAGCCCACGGTGTTGACCCGCAGGTCCACCAGCCGCCCGGCGACCGGCGCCACGATGACCTGCCGCCCCGCCGTGTCCGCGCCGGCGCGCAGCCTCTCCTCGAGGTCGACGGTGCGCGCACCGGCCTCGCGCAGCTCCTCGGTGGCCTGCTGCACGTAGGCCGCGCGCAGGCTCTCGGCCCGCCCGGCGAGCTCGGCGCGCCGCTGGCCCGCCTGCGCCGCCTCGGCCCGCGCGCCCTCGATCCGCGCCTCGTAGTCGGCGATGCCGCGCCGCAGCGTCAGCAAGCGGCTGCGGTTGACGAAGTTCTCGCTCGCCAGGGCCTCGTTGGCGGCGATCTCCTCGCGCAGCAGCGCCAG
>JRYF01006050.1_pt1 | contig 35913 bp, 28 predicted proteins | sample 235331 | NCBI WGS metagenome assembly JRYF01 (sample SAMN03074217, study PRJNA261475) | activated sludge metagenome | biome: Wastewater Treatment Plant; feature: Wastewater; material: Activated sludge; isolation source: activated biomass of a wastewater treatment plant treating hydrocarbon... ...
TTTTTTAATAGCTCAACGCATAAACGTAACAAATAAGAGCTTGGGCCGCCAGGTTTTTCCTTTTGCTTTAATTTTAGTGCAGCTTTTTTTTTCAACTAGTTTTTTTAAAAATAATTGATATTCAAGTTTAGCTTGCTTTTTAAGTTCATTATATTCATGTGTTGTGATCATTTGAAGGTTGTAGGCCCTAACCAATAAAGCCAACGAACTGACACCCAGATTTCTGGCCGTTTTATAAACTTCCGGTGATTTTTTAAATAAGGATCTATCCAGGTTTAATATCAATTTGTTGGGGATCAATGCATTTGCTGCCACTTCATTGCAAAAAAGCTCAATCGCATTAAATTTGATTCGATTATCAATATCAGGTTCTATACCATTAGAAATACCTGAAGCCGCTATCCATAAATGCGCGAGTTCGTGTACCAAAGTGAATAATTGTGGTGCATTCCAATCATCAGAGTTGACGAAAACAAAAGGGGCGAAAGGGTCGGCAATGGCAAATCCTTGTAATTCTTCTGAATCTAATTTCATTCTCGTATGAATGAAGCTGGATCTTGATACAAATATTCCATTTCGTTCTGCGGCATTTACCCATTCTTTCATAATATTATCAGTCATGTAATGAGGTGGGTGTATACCTAAAGTCTCTAATATGTCATTTGCTACGGTTTGTGGGTCATCATTAATATTGAATTTTCCAATAAATGGAAGTTTTTCTGCATTGTTATCCGAATATACATCACTTATCCATGCTTGTTTTTGTTGAATTTCCCGAATTATAAATATTGAAGAAGTGCTTAATTCTTTTGAACCTGATTTTCTGAAATCCTGAAGTGGTTGAAAGTCTCTTGGGACTTCGGGCAAGAAAAACAATGCAAAGGGTCGTTTATAAGCTTTAGCAAGTGTCTGTGCCTGTCTGATGGTGGGTTGCTGATATCCTGCCTCCCAGTCTCTCAATCTTTCTACGGATACTGAAACCCTGGCAGCTGCAATCTCTTCGGTTATTCGTGCAGATTCTCTTGCCCATTTTAATACATTGGGTGTTATGAATGCTTTTTCTGCCATAGTTTTGTTAAAGATATAATTTTCAATTCGACTTTGGGTATAACTTAAGTACTTCTCAATCAGAAGAAATCAATTTATGAGTGGTCGCCCATGAATCGTTGGGTTTAAATCCGAAACTTACTTCCAAAAATAGTGCAAAATCCAGCAATTAGTGTAATTAATGCCTAGAAAAAGTAAGATTAATTTAGATTTCTGAATTTTAAAGCTAAAAGGAGATAGGTGGGATTTGATAATGTTTTCATATTCCGCAGTACTCCCCCCCCCACTCAACTTCATTACCCTCACCAAAGAGATCTCGCTCTTCTCAAAAAATAAAATCCCTCAATTATTGTGCACTCTTCCCGTGTCCGAAGGGAATTATATTAAGGTTAAATCATATATTTGCTGCTGATGAAATCTACCAAAAAAAATAAGCAATCCTCTACCTTATATTCCGTCATGTCTATAGCCATCGTTTTGTTTATGGTGGCTTCTTATGGCATTATCTTCTTACACGCCGGCAATATATCCAATCTGGTCAAAGAAAAAATCAACATCATTGTTGAACTGGAAGACGCATTGACCACTCCTGGAATCGATCGGTTAATGAAGCGCATCGATATGTTTGAAGGGGTAAGGCCCGGATCTGTGACTTTCATTCCTAAAGAAAAGGCTGGCACTTTAATGGAGGATTACATCATAGGACTAATCGAAGGGGAGGATATCCTGCCTTTCAAAAATGTAATCACCTTCAACCTGAAGGCTGCAGAGTATAATGAAAAGAATTTGAGAGAAATCTCAGCGCGAAATTCAGAAGAAGCGGGCGTTATTGGCGTTTATGCCGAAAATGATACGGTCGAGCAGGTACGTCAAAATGTCCAGCGTTTTTCCTACATTACTCTGCTGATCGGACTGATATTCGTCGCCATGTCTTTATCCATTATATACAATACCATTCGCCTGAAGCTGCATGGAGACCGTATGGAAATTAAAACCATGCAAATGGTGGGCGCTACCCGGATATTTATTGCAAAGCCGTATATAGAAGAAGCAATAGCCATTTCTGTAAAAGCGTTTGGAATAGTGCTGGCATTTTTTGCATTGCTTTTTCTGATGATTTATCTGCAAGTAGAAGGTATTTTTGAAATAATCAATTGGTTTTATGTATTTATAGTTTTGGCATGTCTATTTGCAGGAGGAGTAGTTTTTACCGTAGCTTTAGCCCGGTCGGTAGTTAAAAGTTTTTTGGATGCAAAAGTATCAACCCTTGTTTGATAATTGACCGGAATGATTTTGTATACAACGAAGTTTCGGTACATTTGCAATAGTATTCAATCTGTTTGATGACAGCCAGTAAAACACAATCAAGAAAAAACTATTCATTTTCAATATGGGTCTTCGGATCGAAATTTAATCAGATTCCATGAGCAAACGCAAGAAAGTAGTCGTTACCACATCTAAGTCCAATGAGGACTCCACCAAAGGAGTGAAAGCAAAATATGTTTCACCGTCAAAATCCGGAGGAGGTCCCAAAGAAGAAATGTTGTTTGGAATAAAAAACTATAAATGGATGCTTTCGGGCATTGGTCTCATTATATTAGGATTGCTCCTGATGACCGGTGGTGCAATGCCCGACAAAGAAACTTGGGATCCCAATCTGATCTATTCATGGAGAAGAATTACACTGGCGCCTATCCTTTTACTTACCGGATTTGCTTTTCAGATTGTAGCCATATTTAAAAAGTAAATCATGTCCGAGATAGTTGAAGCCATTGTCCTGGGTCTTGTCCAGGGTCTTACAGAATTTTTACCGGTCAGCAGCAGTGGACATCTTGAAATTGCCAAATTCATTTTCGGTGAGAATTGGGTTGCGGAGGAGAGCCTGCTCATGACCATTATTCTCCATTTTGCCACAGCCCTTAGTACTATAGTGGTTTTCCGTAAGGAGATCACTGAAATTACTATTGGTTTTTTTAGCAAAACCGATTCTCAATACCGATTATTTGTTGGATTTATCGTCCTGTCAATGATCCCCGCCGGATTGGTGGGACTTTTGTTTCAGGATGTGATCGTTTCCTTTTTTGCTGACAACATATTATTGGTGAGCTGTATGCTGTTGGTCACCGCATGTCTTTTATATATTGGAGATACAACAAGAATTACCAATCAGAATGTTACCGGCTGGCGGGCATTTGTAATAGGGATTGCTCAGGCTGTGGCTATCTTACCGGGAATTTCAAGATCCGGAGCTACTATTGCCGTCTCGTTGATGCTAAATATTGATCGGGTGAAAGCTGCAAAGTTTTCTTTTCTTATGGTACTTCCACTGATTATAGGAAAAATGCTGGTGGATGTCAGTGATGGTACTCTAAGGGAATCTTCACTCAATGGAGGAGCATTGATCGCAGGTTTTATTATGGCCTTTGTTTCCGGTTTGCTGGCATGTAAATGGATGATTGCCATTGTGAAAAGGGCTAAATTGAAATATTTCTCATTGTATTGCCTGGCAGTAGGTCTAATCGGAATTGTATATGTTACTTTCTTCACTTAATATATTTTCTCTGAGCAAACCTCTTGATCAAAGTTGTTTTAGTAATGGATGTTTGTTACTCGTTGACAAACCTTTGGAATGGACCTCTTTTGATGTAGTGAATAAAATCAGATCGAAGATTAAATACGCATTCAAGCTACCCAGGATCAAGGTAGGACACGCAGGGACACTCGATCCTTTGGCGACCGGTCTGCTCATCGTTTGTACCGGTAAGTATACTCGCATGATCAATGAAATGCAGGATATGACCAAAGAATATGAAGGATTGATTTTTTTAGGTGAAACCACTCCCACGTATGATCGGGAATCTGAGGTGGATGCCAGATTTCCGGTTGAACATATTACTGATAAAAATATCGAAGAGGCTTGTCATCACTTTAAAGGGCCTGGCATGCAACAACCTCCTGTGTATTCTGCCATCAAGATCAAAGGTCAAAAAGCTTATAATTTGGCGCGAAGAGGTGAAAATGTAGAAATGAAGTCCCGGCCGGTGATTATTCACGATCTTTTGCTGAGGAGAGAAGATATGCAAACTATATTTTTCAAAGTCCATTGCAGCAAGGGTACCTACATTCGGTCATTGGCTCATGATATGGGCAAATTTCTTGGATCCGGCGCTGTGCTGCATCAATTGCGAAGGACAGGGATTGGAGACTTCCTTATCAAAGATGCCCTTTCCATCGATAGTATCATTCAACACATTGAGCGCTATGCACCCGGTGACTTATAACAATTTTTTGCCACTACTACAAAGTGCTAAATTGCCAATACATGAAAACCATAATAGTTCCGTTAGTTATAAATGTAAAATAGTCGTGTAAACATTATTCTCGTATCAGAAATGATCATTGAAGTAGATAACCTGGTAAAAGTATATAACGGCAAAGTGGTCGTTAATCAAATCTCATTCACGAGTGAGAAGCCCGAGATCATTGGATTATTAGGAGCCAACGGAGCGGGCAAATCTACGACTTTGAAGATTCTGGCCGGTTATATTCGACCTACTTCAGGTACAGCAAGGATATTGGGAATGAACGTGGAAGAGCAGACTTTAGAGGTAAAAAAGATAACAGGTTATTTACCTGAATCCAATCCTTTATACGCTCATATGTATGTCAGGGAGTTTTTGCTGTTTATAGCGCAGTTGCATCAAATTCCCAATCGCCGGCAAAGAGTGGAAGAAGTGATAGAAATGACAGGATTACCGGAAGTGGCCGGCAAAATTATCAGCACTTTGTCCAAAGGCTATAAACAGCGAACCGGAATTGCACAGGCATTGATTCACGATCCAAAGATATTGATCCTTGATGAACCCACTTCAGGATTGGATGCCCACCAGATTGTGGCGATCCGGGAGCTAATCCAAAACCTCGGAAAGACGAAAACCATCCTTTTTTCATCACATATTATGCAGGAAATTGAATCCTTGTGTCATAGAGTCATCATCATCCATGAAGGCAAACTGCTTCATGACAATACCATCGACACCATTAAAAATCTGGAAACACAAAGCAGTGAGATCATCATGGAACTTGAAAATCCCAGTCGCAACCTTCAGGCCTATTATCTCCTGCACCCTTCATTGAGTATAGTACCTACAGATCAATATAGTTATAGGATACAGATACCTGACGGACAGGATATCAGACCTGAAATTTTCAAAACTGCAGTATCGAATGGAGATGTGATCATCAAAATAGATATGCAAAAACACAGCATGGAGAGTGTATTCAGAAAGCTAACTGCAAAAGTATGAAGACTATTTTTCTAAAGGAGATATCTCATTTTTTTAGCTCGATCACCGGATATGTGGTCATTGCATTTTTCATATTGATATCGGGTTTGTTTATGTGGATTTTCCGCGACACGGCCATCATTTACACTCCTTTTGCTTCATTGGATCCATTTTTTCAGTTGGCTCCTTTTTTATTGTTATTTCTGGTGCCAGCCATCACGATGAAGATTTTTTCCGATGAATTTCAGCAAGGCACCATGGAGCTTCTTTTTACCAGACCTGTCCTTACGGAAAATATTATCCTGGGAAAATTTCTGGCCTCTGCAACTTTAGTAATTTTAGCCATCTTACCCACATTATTATACTATGTTAGCATTTATTTTTTGGCTGAGCCTAAAGGCAATGTGGATCATGGCGCCATCATAGGATCGTACATTGGTTTGTTGTTTCTGGCATTGACATTTACAGCCATTGGGATATTTGCCTCTGCACTTACGAGTCAACAAGTGGGTGCATTTTTATTGGGGGTACTCATAAGTTTTTTTATGTACTGGGGTTTTTATTATGTGAGTAATCTACCTTTTTTTGATGTGCGTATGGAGTATGTGGTTCAAAAGTGGGGAATGATGCATCATTACGAAAACATGAACCGGGGCTCGATCGATAGTAGGGGTATCATTTATTTTGGTCTGCTTACATGGTTTTTCCACCGGCTTACTTATTTGGTTCTGGAAATGAAAAGAAATCGCTGATGCACCTGACCCTCCCATATATTAAGCGGTTTACCCTGTTGCTATTGGTGGTAATAGCAGGTAATTACCTGGCGTCCCTGAAAGTTTTTCAACTGGATTTAACGGGAGATCAAAGACATACACTGCACAGGGAAACAGTAAAATGGATTCAGTCTCAGAAGGAACCTGTACTGGCAGAGGTTTTGTTTGCCGGTGACTTTCCTTCCGGATATAAGAGATTGCAGGAGTCTACCATAGATTTTTTAAAAAAGTGCAGAAACATCAATCCTTCCATTCGATATGTAGTAAAGGATCCCATGGAGGGAAATGAAGAAGAAGTGAATGAAAGAATAACGGCATTTTCAAAAATGGGTATGATTCCTCTCCCGGTACGCTTTGAAAGTGGAACAGAGTTCATCGTCAAGCAGGCATTTCCTTATGTTGTACTCACCAAAGGAGCTAAAAGAGTAATCATCACCCTGACAGAGGGATTAACTGCAGGCCCTTATAATGAGGAAAAATTGAATGAAGCGGTGGCTATTTTAGAATATAAGTTTGCCAATGCATTTCAAAAACTGATGCAGGAGGAGCGTAAAAAAATTGCCTTCCATACCGGAAGAGGCGAATTATCGAGACAAAAAACTTTCCGGCTTGAGCAGGAATTGTCCAAATTTTATCAAGTGGGCCGATTTAGTCTGGACACGGTACCATTGATCAATCCAGGCATAGATCTCATCTTTTTTGCCGGTCCGGTGGAGTCATTTTCCGAAAGGGATTTGTTTGCCATTGACCGATACATCATGGAGGGCGGTAAAATCATCTGGCTTCTGAATCCGGTGAGGGTCAGTATGGATAGTATTGCCAAAAACGATCCTTTTGTTCCTATACCTTTAGAGTTGGGGCTGGAGAATTTATTTTTTAAATATGGAGTAAGAATGAATCCCGACCTGGTACTGGATATGGAGTCGGCTCAAATTCCTTTGGTTACCGGAATGATTGGAGGTGAACCTCAAATCGATTTGTATCCATGGTATTTTTATCCCCTGGTTCGGGGGAACAAGGAACACCCAATCAATGCTGCAGTAGAACCCCTGTTGATGCGTTTTCCTTCATCCATTGATACAGTAAAGACGGATGGACAAGTATTTAAAGATATTGTACTTGCTTCTTCCAATAGAAGCAGAATTCAAACCTTGCCTTCTCAGGTATCTCTGGAAATGGTTCGCTTTCCGGTTCCTGAGGATCGTTTTAACCATAGGCAAGTTCCATTAGCTGTCCTGTCAGAAGGTTTTTTTCCTTCTCTTTTCGCCAACCGGTTGACTTCATCATATACTCAAATGCTTATGGATTATGGACTGGAAGCGAAATCCATAGGCGATTACGCCATTCAACTGTTTGTGTCGGATGCCCGGTTGATCCTCTCAGAATTGAATCCAGCCACCGGGGAATTGTTTCCTATAGGGTATCACAGAGAAGAAAGAAAAATATTTTCAGGGAATAAAGAGTGGATTTTGAATGCAGTAGAATATATGATGGGCAATGGCCCTATATTATATTTAAAGAATAAAAAAGTGTCCTTACGGTTGTTCAATGCTGAACGTTTGAATGCAGAAAGGAATTGGTGGCAATGGTTTAACACGGTATTACCGTTGGTATTATTGACGATCTGTGGAGTCATTTATCATTGGGTAAGAAAAAGGAAGTATAGTCAGCCCATTAAAATGGGTCAAAAGGAGATAGCAACCTATAGTGAGCGAAACTTATGAATGTCAACGATCCGTTTGGAAATTGAATTCAGTAACTAAAGATTTGTAATCCACTCTTAAATTTTTTATCTTATTGCCTCTTTGTCACTTTTTTAATATTTTAAGAAGTAAACAATGATTATAAAAGCATATATAGGGTGTTTGGTTTTGCTTGCGGGGTTCGTTCAATACCAGGCAGGGTATTCTGAATCGGAGGGCTTGTTACCATGTTCATTCATAGGGTCTGACTGTGGAGGGGGGTATGTATCCGGAGAAATCCATGGTTGTTCCAATGAGCCGTATTGGGGATTTTATGGACATAGGAAAATCAATGAATTAGCTGTATTTACGTTGCCTCCGCCATTGATTGGATTTTTCAAAAAGCACATCCGATANNATAAAAGAAGGCATGCCAGCCGGTTTGAAGCCATGCGCCATTATATAGATCTCGACCATTGGGGAACCTTTCCATTTGACAATATCCCCAGGGATTATGATGAAGCGATCTGCAAATTTGGAGTAATCAAGCTGGAGCGGAGAAATGGTCAGATTGTTCCATTTCAAGTTCGGATGGATAAAGACAGCCTGAAATTTGTTCGTGGGAGAACGGTAATGATGGCATGGCCCAGGAGAGAATTTTTAAAATACTTCCGCGATTCATTAAAGCCTTTGTATTATGAGGAGGTATGGAAAAAAAGTCTTGCAGATGATTCTTTCTTTGGTCAGGGTTGGCTCAGTGTCGAAGTGAAGGACAGTTTTAGTGATTATGGCATCGTACCCTATTACCTGGATACCCACCATGCCCGTCTGGTTGCGGCGATGAAGTCCGGAGATGCCAACCGGATCATGCAATTGGCAGCGGAATACGGGCATTACATTTCTGACGCCCATGTACCATTACATACGACTGAAAATTATAACGGACAGCTTTCCGGGCAGGATGGCATTCATGCATTTTGGGAATCACGCATCCCGGAATTATTTGCTGAAAAGTATTTCGATTTTTTTGTGGGCAGAGCGGAATATATTACCGGCCGCAAAGATGCTTACTGGCAGATCGTGTTAGATAGTCACGCTGAAGTTGATAAGGTGTTAGGCATTGAAATGGAGTTGAGAAATACTTTTCCCATGGACAGGCAATACTGTTATGATGAACGGCTCAATCGTACGGTGCGTCTGGAATGCCCGGAATATGCTGCGGCCTATCATGAAAAAATGGGCACAATGGTAGAAGACCGGATGAGAGCATCAATTAAGGCGGTAGGCGATTTGTGGTATACGGCATGGGTAGATGCCGGTCAGCCCAATATCAGCGGTCTCGAAGCAGAGCGTATCCTTGCGCCGGTCTATGATACTTTGAGAATAGATGGGCGTCCGGTAGGCCGAATGCATACCGATTATTAATCCTGTTGAAGTGTGATTCCTTTTTATATTTTACTTTCTTTGCATTTACCTAAATAGAATTATCACTATGCAATGGATAAAAAAGGCAATCCCTTACGTATGGCGGGGAGCAGCCATCGGAATTGCTGAAATCATACCCGGAGTATCCGGAGGTACCATCGCCTTCATTACCGGAATTTACGAAAAACTGATTTATACGATCAAAAGTATTGATCATATCCTTATAGCGGATTTCTTTACCGGACGGTGGAAGTCCATAACTGCTAAGCTGGATATTGCATTTTTATTTTATATCCTGACCGGAATGTTTTCTGGCATTGTTTTGGGCGTTTTTGGTGTCACCTGGCTTTTGGAATATTACCCTGAACCATTGTGGGGGTTCTTTTTCGGATTGATCATTTCTTCATGCTTTTATATTGGAAAACAGGTAAGCAGATGGAAGCCCGTCACTTTTGCTTTGCTAATACTGGGCACGGTCATAGCGCTGACCATCACTTTAATGAATCCTTCCGAAGGAATAGATTCTCTGTGGTATGTGTTCATTTGTGCCATCATTGCCGTTTCAGCATTGATACTTCCGGGAATTTCAGGGAGTTTTATTCTCTTATTATTGGGGATGTACACTGTTGTCATACCGGCAGTAAAAAGTGTATTGACACATCGCGATGGGGAGAGTATAAAGATTGTAAGTGTATTTGTTGCCGGTTGCCTGGTCGGTCTGGCTACCTTTAGCAGGGTGATGGGCTATCTTTTTAAGTATTTTAAAAATTCAACTTTGGCATTGCTCACTGGTTTTATGGCGGGATCGCTGTATAAGATATGGCCTTGGAGGAATGTGGTTTCCATCCTTTCCAAAGACGACGGCAATGTGTATACCATCCAATCGCTGCAGGAATTAGCTGCCTTTGAAAGCGAAGGCTATAAAATTCTTATTGAAAATCAGGTTTGGCCGGCGCTGTATCACGGGGATCCTAAAATTTTATTGACTGTATCTGCCACAATTCTGGGATTGGTTGTCGTGTGGATTATGGAGTATTATAACAAAATTACTGGTGTAGAAGAGATTGGTTCATAACTTGATCACCTTTTCCATAAATCTTTTTTGCCCGGACTCTATATGGAGGAGGTACATGCCCTGAGGTATATTGTCTACTAAAGTGAGTTTGAAAATGCCCGGGGAGGAAGGTTGGAGGAAAGCCTTAATTTTCCGGCCTTGAAGATCAAAAACGGAAATTTCAGATATAGGCAGGCCTCCCTGCCAGTGAATGAATATGTCGTGAGAAAATGGATTGGGGTAAATGGAGAATTGCGTGTGGAGTTCTACATCATCTACAGATGTACCGCATCGAGTAGAAATATTGCGGATGGTTGAAAATCCCGTATTCTGCCCGTTACAAAAGGCCGCTACCCGGATATCATACATAGAGCAGGCAATCAAATCAGTGATGTTAATTATCGATGAACTGGATTCCAGAGAAGTATAATTTATGGCTCCATTGATCCTGTATTGAATCACATAGGCATCGGCACTGGAAATTTCTGAAAGAATGAGCTGGATTCCTGTGGAGGTGGTATTAAATTGGTCAATATCTGGGCTGTTATTGCAATCGGCAATGGATTGGATGGTTACGCAGTAATCTTCAATTTCACCAAATTCCAAAGCAAGGTTATTACATGGCGATGTGATGGCATCGAAGGAGAGGATGACACGCATTCGGGTCAGTCCGGGTGTGGCATGGGCAGGAACTTTGATGACTCCCGAAAGTGTGTCGGAAGCAGGGCTAGGGGAAAAAACTATTTCTTCCGTATCGAATTGACCATCCTGGTTCCAATCAATATAAATTCGCACAAATTCACGGAATGCTCCGGAACCAAATCCAGGCACTATTTTTACATTCACATTTTCTTCCTGCCGGAACGTAATTCCCGGTAGACCAATGTAGTTTCCATAACCGCTTTCACTTCTTCCCGATTTAAATCTGAAATCCCCGAATATAACTTCCTCAATCCACTCCAACTCATTATCTATAATGAAATCACTGCAATAATCCTCACTTTGACAAGAATCACAATTCAGTGCAAAATTTTCTACCGAAGAGACTAATGATGGTTGTCCATTGCAAATGGAACGAATTCTAAATTCCAATCCGGTACAACTGGAAAATCCATTTAATTGCATTGAATTTGAGGTGGTGGTTTCAGTAAACCATTGCCCATCACCCACTTTTCTGAATTCCAACAGGTAGGCTTGGGCGGCAGTAATGGGATTCCATTGTGCTAACACTGAGTTGCCGGATTCTTCCAGAGTGAAAAAAATAGGTGCATCGCAGCAACCATCTGTTTCGAAATAATAACTATAGCTGTAAGCACTTTTGGCAGGGCAATTAGACCGCAACTGAATTTCATAGCGGGTACAAGGGTTGAGGTTGCTGATCATCGCAGAAGAAGGAATATTATTGATGTTAATCCATTGAGCATCCCCAATCTTTCGGTAACGAACATCAGCCAGAGTGCCGTTCAGCATCTGAAAAGTAAGCTGGGTGGAATGGGTGCCTGAGGAAAGAATTACATTGCGAGGAAAAGTACAGTCTGCACACATTTCATTGATGGAGGATGCAGCAGCACCGATATCCAGATTGCCTTCAGTGAAAGTAAGATCTTTCATCCCTGGATTGGGAAAAACCGTTCCAAGAATGACGTCCCTGACCAATAAAGCCGCCTGATGAGGGTGATTTTTTGCAAGGTCATCCAAATATTTACATGGCATCGAATACAATAATCCAATAGTGCCAGCAACCAATGGGGCTGCGGCTGATGTCCCTGAAAATGTACCATACATATTGGGTCTTCTTGTAGAATATACATTCTCTGAGGGTGCTGCCAGATCGATTGATTTTTTGCCGAATCCTGCACCGGTAATCTTTTGTCCATCCATCCGCATGGCGGTGGTGCCAATCATGAACAAACTGGGACAATTGGTGGGTAAATCTCCCACTTCATCCACATTGACATTTCGATTGGTTGTTGCGGTACTATTGAGAATACCCACCGCCCCCAAATGATCATAAAATTCGCAAAATATTGGCGCAGTAGAAGCGAAACGATTATCAAAACCCCAACTGGCATTGGTGGCTACAACATAAGCCCCTTGCGCACCATTGCTTTCATTATATCTTTTTCGCATGATGTAGGGGTAAGTATAGGCTTTCAGGGCATTAGTTACTGTATTGCCTCCGCGAACAATCATCAGCTTACTATTCCAGCTCACACCGGTAATGCCTATCCCATTATTTCCTATGGCGCCTGCAAGACCGGCTACCGACGTTCCATGCCCTCCTTCTCTGAATACATTGTCATCGTCGTTGATGGCATCCCAACCAAAATAATCATCCACATATCCATTCCCATCATCATCCATTCCATTTCCAGGATTTTCGGCCCGATTAATCCAAAGGTTTTTCTCCATATCTTCATGATTTCGGGCTACGCCATCGTCAATAATGCAAACTACTATCGTATCTCCTGATGGTGTCAACCCTCCTGTGGCAATGTCCCAGGCAGTCTCAACATTGGTATGCACCTGTATCCCATTGCTTTGATTGTTGAAAGTAAATTGCCATTGATTGTTATAAAGTGGATCATTGGGTTTTCTTCTGTAAGACAATAGATAGTTCGGCTGAGTGGCCAAAACTTTCTTATCGTGCAATAGTTCCTTTTCAAAAGCCGTTTCATTAATGTTTCGAAAATCGATCAAGACACTCCATACATTCATTGGCTCTTCTATCACTTGCTGTATCTTTATCCGGGTGTCCTTTCCCTGATATCGTTTATATTTTTTTAGAAGGTGTATTGGATTGTCTTCCGGATTGAGCTTAATCAATATTTCTCCCTGTACATGGGTCAATTGCTGACCCATTACATCAGGCAGATTACCAATGAGTATACATATATTTAAAAAAAGAATTAATTTGCAGTACATATTGTATGAGTGAAGATAATACTCCGGAATGGTTCGTTTTATTTATTGGCGTTTAAAATTAAAGAATATTTAAAATTATCCAAGAAAATAAAACATGTAAAAATAATTTTATATGTATATTATGTTAAATAAATATTTTATATATCTTTGAAGTAGTTTATATGTTTGTTTTTATTCAAACTCAAAAATGATGAGAAAACTACTTACTATATTAGGTGCCAGCATGTTGATTGGTATTATCAACGTTTCGGCGCAGGATTATCTTGTGAAAGCGGATAAGCAATTTGGGCTGAAAGCATTTGATTTGGCCATTTACCATTATGGTTTGCATTTACAGGCACAACCTCACGATACCGATGCTATGAATAAAATGGCATGGGCATTCTTTTATGTCAATAAGAATAAAGAAGCAATTGAATGGTTGAAGAAATCGGATGAAATTGCTGCATTGGATGCTGAGCATTTAATCCTTATGGGAAGAGCATGCAAGAAGCTTGGAGACTATCATGCCGCCGTGGAGACCTTCAGGCGTTTGGTTCAGATCGATGAAGCCAGAGGAAATCACTGGTTATTGGGATGTGAAATGGCCATAGCCCATCTTTCAGAAGAGGAAAGATATGAGATTATCCCCTTTGGTGGAAACTCTGTTTATTCTGATTTTGGTGCTGTAGCCTTTAAGGATAAGTGGGTCTTTTCTTCCTTTCGCGATGATATTCGTTCCATCAGCCAGAAGTCTGAAATAGTGCCTGGCAGTAAGTTGTTATACACTGATTTTATTTCATCCCGGTATAAAAACATTTTACCCTTACGATCCACACTAAAAAATAATTACCGTATCGGCCCCATTTCTTATTCGGATGACTTCACTATTTGTGCTGTTGGCGTGAATCAGTTTAAGGACAATTATATTCCCGGCTATGCAAATGACCAGGAAAATTACATTATGTTGGGTGAAGTGCTCGAGAATGGTGATTTTCAAAATGAAGTAAACTTTCAGCACAATGTTTTAGGATATTCCAGCACTTATCCTCATCTGACACATAATGGAACCATGATGTATTTTAGTTCCAACCGTCCAGGGGGTTATGGAGGGTATGATATCTATGTGAGTAAATACGATGGCAAAACCTGGTCAGAGCCAATGAATCTCGGTCCTGAAATCAATACACCTGGCAATGAAATCACTCCCTTTATACTGGGGGACGAAATGTACTTCGCTTCGGATTATCATCACGGCTTAGGTGGTTTTGATATATTTATTGCTTCACGTAAAAATGGGATGTGGTCCCGACCCATCAATGCAGGTAATGGAGTCAATTCTCCGGGTGATGATTTATTTCCCTATATTGCTTCTGGGGATGAAAATGTAATCTATTTTACATCTAACCGGGTTGGGGGCGTAGGTAATTTAGATATTTACAAAGCAATAACTATTGCTGAAACAGAAAAGACTTTTGTATTTGATCATTTTATTGATGATATACCGCTTCGGGTTAGTGAGAATAAGGAGCAAAGAATCAATGATAACACAGTCGTAACTCCGGATGAGATGCTTGTTGATCAACATCTTGAAGGGATAGATAGTGGACTGAAAGAAATGAATGAAAGCACAAAAATGTTAAGTTACGAAGGGTCTTTAGATGGTTTGAATGAAGATGAGAAACCGGAAGTATATGTAATGGAATCTGTGACTACCGAAAATCCGGTCATGGTCACAGCCGATTTGGAGAATGCAAGGATGGTGGCTTTGGATGAACCGGTACAAAATGGATCCATGGTTTACTTTGTGCAATTAGCGGCTTTCAGCCGGACGGTTGATAATGCCAATCGCTTCAAAAGCCTGGTTCGTTATGGAAACTTATATCAGGTCAGTGAATCCAATCTGGTAAAATTGCGATTGGGTTATTATTTTGATGAAAATCATGCCAGAGAGGTTCTAAAAACAGTGAAAGAACAGGGATTTAAAGATGCTTTCATTACCCGGGAACAACTCAATACAGCAAAGATGGAATTATTATTTTCCAATCTTGATTTTGATCACCCTTCCAGCTATATGACCGAAAGCAAATTTAAAGGAAAGAGTCAATACAAAGTAAGGCTGGCAGCATATGAAGACCCCATGTGGTTTGATATCTCAAAGGCAAAAGACATTGGCAGGATCGAACAATGGACAAAAGGGGGGTGGACCATTTTCATTTGCAGCGGTTATCATTCCCTTGAAGAAGCAGAGAAAGCCCGGTTAATGGCTTTAAATAAGGGATTCAGAGATGCTGAATTGGTATTTGATAATGAAGGAATATTGGAAAAGGTGAAAAGGAATTAGAATATTTCTTGGTAAAATAAATTACAACCGGTAAAAGCTGACTTTTTTAAGTACAATGACCCTGCAGAAATCCAGGGTCATTTTTTTTTACATCTATTCAATTGTGGAGGTTTGATCAGATATAGGGTTGTTTCCTGAAGCTTTATTTTTTCATTTATAGTTTTTTATTGTTGTCTTTGAAACTTCCTAAGTATGCGCCTGGTACATGGTCAACCCACCCATTTTAAAGACTAAAGTGTACTTAAATAAAAATACCAGAACGATCCAACCGGCTTTCTCGTTAAAGCCACTTATTCATATCATCCGGTTGAAGCGTTCTGGTGGTGACTTTTTAAAGTAAATTCAGACTTTTCGAAATCCTTTTATAAGTCTGATGCAATGATAAGTAGTAATTGAGAACAGAAAGGCTAACTATAAATTAAAAGAGCTAATGAAAAGTTAATAACTTTATTTTTAATTTATTTCTTTTCATTTTGAGTAATAATAAAGGAGATCATTGGTAAGAAATATAATTATAGGATTAGCACTCATCAGCATTGCAGGACTTGGTTTTTATCAGTATAAGTTGATGATCAATGGATTGCGGGCAGGAAAAGTATTGCTTGATCATCAAATGGGTAACACGCTCAAGGCATTGGAGAATGATTTGAGCTTTAACAATGAGCTGTCCTATCTTATTGGTACGGCAATTGAAGAGGATACTTCATATTTCAATATTTCACCATCGGAACTCAGAGATACTGCTACTTACTTTTTAAATGATTTTTTAAAGTATTTACTGGAAATCAATGGAATAAAAGCAGGTTTCGAATTCCAGCTACAGAATGGAAGAGGGAATGCGGTGTTATCTTCAAACCCATTGAATCCGGACAAAGGCTCTTTTCAATACAGAGCCGCTTTAGAAGGATACCTCAATTTACTTTCGCACGATCAATACTTTATTATCATTGAATTACAAAATGTACCGGGCTATTTACTTTCAAACCAAAGGCACATATGGGTTCCTGGTATTGTTTTTTTTGTGCTATTGACTTTTTGTTTGTTTTGGATCGCCAGAGTATATCAGCAGGAAGTAAGGATCAATTATTTGACCAATGATTTTATAAATAATCTCACTCACGAATTGAATACGCCTGTATTCTCAATCGGAATGGCTGCCAGGATGCTAAAGGGAAAAGAAAATGGATATAATCAGGATAAGCTTGTGGATATTATTATTCAAGACAACGATAGATTAAAAGTGCATATTCAAAAAGTACTATCATTGGCAAAAATCAGGAGCGAAAAGCAAATCCTTCAATATGAAATGATGGATTTGAAAGAATTGATTTTTGAAATTACTGGATTCTGGAAAAAAAGAATTGAACTGAATCAAGGTCATTTAACTTTGGATGTGGAAGGAGATAAATTTTTTATAAAGGGAGATATCGAGCACATCAGAAATGCCATTGATAATGTTTTTGATAACGCAGTTAAATACAGCCATGATCCTCCTCAGGTTTTTGTTCGATTGTTTAAATATAAAAGGACTATCAGACTCTCCATTGCTGATAAAGGGATTGGAATGGAGCAAAAATATTCCAAAGCTGTTTTTGAGAAGTTTTATAGAATTCCCTATTTGAATTCAAAGCGTGAAGTCCCTGGTTTTGGTTTGGGTCTGACTTACGTCAAAAATATTATGAAGCTGCATAAAGGGTCTGTTTCTATTTCGGGTATTCCCGGTCAGGGTACCGAAGTAGTGCTTACATTCAAATCTGCCGTTGATGAATGATCAGGATCGAATCATATTGATTGAGGACGACCATTCTGTCGGATATCTTATCAGTGAGTATCTGGATTTTAAGGGATTTGATGTAGTATGGCTAAAGGATGGTGACGAATTGTTCAAAATGACCGATTTAGACCATTATCATTTGATCATTCTGGATATTGGTCTACCCAGGATGAATGGATTTATGATTGTAAATAGAATGAAGGAGCGGGAAATTGCCATTCCGTTTTTATTCCTGACATCCAGGGCAATGAAAGTAGAGGTGTTAAAAGGACTGTCACTGGGGGCGGAGGATTACATCATCAAGCCTGTGGATGAAGAGGAATTACTACTGCGAATCCGAAACATTCTGAGGAGGACAAAATTTGTATCGCAATCCAGTAAAGAAATAAATGTAGGAAAATACAGGTATCATCACCAAAACCAGCAATTGATGATTGAGGATGAAAGAATCAACTTGACAAAACGTGAAAGTGAATTGTTGAATTACTTGATTCAAAGACAAGGTACACTTTGTAGCAGACGGGAATTATTATTAAAGTTTTGGGGAAAGAATGATTACTTTACCCGGAAGAGTATGGATGTTTTTATATCAAGATTGAGAAAATATTTATCACAGGATCCTGCTATCATTATTGAAAATGTTCATGGAGAGGGGTTTATACTCCGGTTGATTCAATGAAAGTATTCAATGTATACGGTCTCCGCGAAGTTCAAGATTTTTCATGATTTCTGCTTCATGCTGAAGAAATTCATCCCATCGATTCATTACTTTCTCTTTTCCCCCATAAAGAATAGCCAGATCTAAGAAAAGCCTGTAATGCCCGGCTTCACTCACCATTAATTTATGATAAAATTGTTGGAGATATTCATCATCTAAGTGCAAGGATAACAATCTGAATCTTTCTGCACTCCGGGCTTCAATCAGCGCACAAGTGAGTAGTCTCTCAATTAACCTTTCATCACGACTACCTCCCTTCTTTTGAAAATCCAGCAATTGATTGACGTACTCATCTTTCCTTTGCCTTCCCAGACTCAATTCTCTTTTTTTCATTTCAGCCAGAACCATTCTGAAATGTCCCCATTCTTCGGTAACAATAGGGGATAGTTCATCAACCATCTCTTCCTTTTCGGGATATTGTTGTATCAGACTGATGCATGCAGTGGCTGCTTTCTGTTCACAATATGCATGATCTGTCAGGATATCTTCCAACTTCATTTTTGTGAGGTCCACCCATCTGGGATCAGTGGGCAAATGCAAACCCAGTTTTGTCTTATCAACCATTCAAAAGGCAATTCAATTGATTCATAATTAGATCTACATTGAATACTTCATAGTCTTCATAACCACTACTCCACATGATTCCGACTTTGTCTATTTCTTTGCCAAGCAAGCTTTTTATATCATCCTTTTTTAATTTATAGACTATATTATAGGTGACTTGATTTTGTAATGGAAACACCTTACTGTCTGCCCGGTTTTCACTTTTTATAATAATGTTTCTGCCATTAACCAAAGCGATTCTCATTTCGCTGCCTTTTTCTATAATGCCATAGGCTTTGTTGGCATCTTTTGACCCAATCACGATATTGACTGATAAAAAAGTATTTTTACCAATAGTTAAAATGGCGGCTTTTGAATTTAAATAGTCTTTTTCTTTTAAAATAGGTCGCATCATTGGGTGAGTAAGCGCAAACCATTGCATAGATTGCGTTTCTTTACGATGCTGACCCAGTACATCATCATGATCGTTATAAACAATTTTGCATTGATAATCATTTTCATCAGTAAGTATATGATTTTCTTGCATATTTAAATGATGTTCTGATACAGAATCATTGTTATATGCAACCAATGCTGTCAGGATAATGAATAAACAAATTTTTAACATGGGTATAAATTTAATTGCAAAGATAATCAGATCAATTGCAAATCAGAACCATTGCCCAATGCATTATAACCTGGTCTGATATATATATAATAACTTGCACCCTTAGAAATCATTATAGATTTTATTATAAAAATGCACAAAATTTAAAACCATTTTCCAATTTTGCAAACTTTGCGTTCGGAATGGAGGTAACTCCAAAATAATCGAATGTTGGAGGTATGAACAGCAGGGGCAGTATTTGCATAGTATTTAAGGAATTTTATTCATTGCTTCGCATCGATTTTATACATAATTAGCTTGCCGTTCAATGACGACCATAGAACTATTAACTAAACTAAAGTCATATGTCTATTTCAATGAAATTATTAGTATTTGTTGCAGGAATGGGATTGATATTCATTGCCTGCAAATATGAGCATTTTCAACACGTACCTATCTCCATCAATTATCCTGAAACACGATTAGATAATACGGTGATGGATGATTATTATGGAACCTCTATATCTGATCCTTTCAGGTGGTTGGAGGACGATCATGCTGAAGAAACCATGGAATGGGTAGATCGCCAAAATGAGGTTACATTTGGATTCCTTGAGCAGATACCTTACAGAGAAAACATCAGAACCCGATTAGAACAATTGTGGGATTACGAAAAGTATTCATCCCCATTTAAGGAAGGAAATTATTATTACTATTTTAAAAATGACGGTTTACAAAACCAGTCTGTGCTTTACAGGTCTTCATCGATTGAAGATGACGGAGAAGTATTTTTGGATCCTAATACATTCTCTGAAGACGGAACCACTTCATTAGCGGGAATGTCTTTTAATAAGGAAGGCAGCCTTCTGGCATACATGATCTCGGAAGGAGGTTCTGATTGGCGAACATTGTATGTAAAAGATGTTGAATCAGGAGAATTGCTTGAAGATAAGCTTGATTGGATTAAATTTTCAGGTATTTCATGGGCAGGGAATGGGTTTTTCTATTCCAGATATCCCACACCAGAAGGGGGTAGCAAGCTTTCTAAAATGAATGAAAACCATACATTGTGTTACCATACGCTGGGAAGCAGTCAACTGGACGATATCATTATACACCGTGATATGAAGCATCCGCAAAGGAACGTGTATGGATCAGTCACGGAGGATGAGTCCACTTTATTGATATCTACCTCTGAGTCTACCAGTGGAAATGCTTTTTCTATCGTTGATCTCAGTAAGGGAATTCAGTCTTCACCCGTTTCTGTAATAAGTGATCATAGTTTCGATTATAATCTGGTGGAGAAAGAAGGTGACATTTTATATATCCTCACCAATGACAATGCTCCCAGATACAGGATGATCGGTCTTGATGTCAAAAATCCTGCAAAGGAAAATTGGGTAGATATTATTCCCGAAAGTGAAAATGCATTAAGAGGAGCTTCCATAATGGGTGGTAAAATATTTACGTCGTATCTGAAAGATGCAACCAGTCTGGTATCTGTTTTTGATCTTCAGGGCAATCATTTGGAAAATCTTCAATTACCTGGTTTGGGAACAGTTTCCGGTGTCAGTGGAAAGAAATCTGATGAACAGGGATTTTTTACTTTTACCTCATTTACTACTCCTCCGACCATATATCAATTAGATGCAGGTTCTCTTCAATATCGTGAGTTCAGAAGTCCCAAAGTAAACTTTGATGCTTCAAAATATGAGACTCGTCAGGTAAAATATAAATCAAAAGACGGGACGGAGATACCTATGTTTATTACCATGAAGAAAGGCACAAAGCTGGATGGAAGTAATCCAACACTGTTGTATGGATATGGGGGATTCAATATACCGGTACTTCCTTCATTCAGTGTGTCAAGGTTACCATTTTTGGAAAATGGAGGGATTTATTGTGTTGCCAATATCAGAGGAGGAGGAGAATACGGGAAGGAATGGCATCTGGCAGGAACCAAAGAAAGAAAACAGAATGTCTTTGACGATTTTATATCCGCAGCAGAATACCTCATTGATCAAGGATATACAAATAATGAAAAATTGGCTATAGAAGGAGGGTCAAACGGCGGTCTTCTGGTGGGTGCATGTATGACACAGCGACCCGATTTGTTTGCAGTAGCCATCCCCCGAGTAGGAGTATTGGATATGTTACGATACCATCAATTTACCATTGGGTGGGCGTGGGCATTTGATTATGGAAGAAGTGATGATCCGGAAGCATTCAAATATTTAATTGAATATTCTCCATTACATAACATAAAAGAAGCTGAATACCCGGCAACATTGGTAACCACTGCGGATCATGACGACAGGGTAGTGCCTGCGCATTCATTTAAATTTATCGCTGAATTGCAACGTAAACAACAAGGAGAAAACCCGGTATTGATACGTATTGATAAGAGTGCAGGTCATGGAGCAGGAAAGCCTACATCCAAAGCCATTGAAGAAACGGCAGATATTTTGGCTTTCATGTTATACAATATGAAGGAAGATTTCCTTACAGTAGTCAAAGGGTAGTGCAAGTCAAATTTTATTTTATAATTATGGATTTTTATTTGCGTAACAAGAGAAAATGAGCAGATCAGTTTTTTCAAGCATTACAACATACTAAAAATAAAGCATATTTGTAACCATGCTGTCATGCTTGTAAATGGTATTTTAAATTATTAAAAGATAAAAAAAGGTTATAGTAAAATTCAAATGAAACAAGTCCAAGAGTATATTAAAAAAAATAAGGATCAATTTTTAGATGAATTGCTGGAGCTGCTTAGCATACCTTCAGTGAGTGCAGACAGCTCTTTTAAAGAAGATGTTCAAAGAACCGCTGAGTGGGTTGAAAAATCGCTAAAAAAGGCAGGGGCAGACTATGTGGAGATTGTAGAAACAAATGGACACCCTATTGTCTATGGTGAGAAGATGGTGGATAAAAACTTGCCTACCGTTCTCGTATATGGCCATTATGATGTTCAACCTCCTGATCCTGTTGAATTGTGGGACAGTCCACCATTTCAACCCGTGATCAAAAAAACAGAAATCCATCAGGATGGTGCTGTATTTGCCAGGGGTGCCTGTGATGACAAAGGACAATTTTTTATGCATATCAAAGCATTGGAAGCGATGAGTCATGCTGGTTTTTTTCCATGTAATATGAAATTCATGATCGAAGGAGAAGAAGAAGTAGGTTCGGTACACCTGGCAGATTTTTGTAAAAAGAATGTAGAAAAATTGTCATGTGATGTCATCTTTGTATCTGATACCGCAATTCTTGCCAATGATGTTCCATCAATAACTACCGGTTTAAGAGGATTAAGTTATGTAGAAGTAGAAGTAACAGGTCCTAATAAAGACTTGCATTCAGGGGTTTATGGTGGAGCAGTTGGAAATCCCTTAAATATTCTGTGTGAAATGATTGCATCTCTCAAAGATGAAAAAAACAGGATTAATATACCTGGATTTTATGATGCAGTGAAAGTATATGATGATGATTACAGAAGACAGATGAATAAAGCGCCTTTTGATCTTAAAAAATTTAAAAATGAATTGAATATTAATGCTGTCAATGGTGAAAAGGGTTACACGGTTGTAGAGCAAACATCAATCCGGCCGACTTTAGATGTCAATGGAATGTGGGGAGGTTATATAGGCGAAGGAGCTAAAACTGTACTTCCTTCAAAAGCTTTCGCAAAAATATCAATGCGTTTGGTACCCAATCAGGATCCTGATGTAATTACCGAGCTATTTATAAAGCATTTTCAAAGTATTGCGCCACCGAGTGTGGTAGTAAAAGTTACACCTCACCATGGTGGAGAACCTGCAGTTGTTCCTACAGATACACCAGAATACAAAGCTGCAGAAAAAGCCATGGAAATAACTTTTGGCAAAAGGCCTATACCGGTAATGGGTGGGGGAAGTATACCTATTGTTCCGTTCTTTGAAAAGATTTTGGGAGCTAAAACCATACTAATGGGTTTTGGCTTAGACAGTGATGATATCCATTCCCCTAATGAACATTACGGTTTGTTTAATTTTTTCAAAGGGATTGAAACCATTCCCTATTTCTATGCATTTTATGCTGAGTTAAAGAATTGATTAATGAATTAACAGAATGAGTAAAAAACGTAATTGTTGCAGCTTTTTATTGATAATGTCTTTTATGGTGCTCATCCAAAGTTTCACTCAGGCTCAGGAGAAAGCATTATCCAATAAGCTGGATACCGTATCTTACATCATCGGCCATATGATGGCTGAAAGTATTGTAAATCAAGGATTTAAGAAGATAAATGGACGAGTGCTTACATTAGCTGTCGAAGAGGCATTGGCCGGAAAAACTTCACAATTTGATCGAAATGCAGGGACAAGAATCCTTACTCAGTTTTTGGAAGAAATGAAGAAAGAGGAACAACAAGATATTATCCAGGCTGGGAAAGATTTTCTTATTCAGAATGCATTGCGTCCAGGAGTGGTTACGCTGGAAAGTGGCTTGCAATACGAAGTATTACAGGAAGGGGAAGGTAGACAACCCGGACCGGATGACAGGGTTACTACACATTATACCGGCTCACTGATCGATGGTACGGTCTTCGATAGTTCAGTAGACCGAGGAAATCCAATTACATTTAAAGTAAGCGGTGTCATTAAAGGATGGCAGGAAGCCATACCATTGATGAAAGTTGGAAGTAAGTGGATGTTATATGTGCCTTATGAATTGGGTTATGGGTCAAGAGGTGCCGGCAATTCTATCCCTCCCTATGCTACGCTTATATTTGAAATCGACTTGATTCGAATCGAGTAGAATGCTTATCATTGATATCATAAGCGCAGTGCCTGAGTTGCTGGTAAGTCCGTTCAATCATTCCATCATGAAAAGGGCAAAAGACCGGTCGCTGCTTGAGGTCAATGTTATTTCGCTCAGAGATTATGGGATCGGTAAACATAAACAGATCGATGATTATCAATACGGCGGTGGTGCGGGTATGGTGATGATGCCCGAACCCCTGGATCGTTGTATTATGGATCGGAAGTCAAAAAGGTCTTATGATCATATTATTTTTCTTACGCCGGATGGACATACTTATAATCAGAAATGGGCAAACCGGCTTTCTTTGTCCCGGGAACTACTGCTCATCTGTGGTCATTACAAAGGGATTGATGAACGGATCAGACAGAAGCATGTTACACTTGAAATTTCAATCGGAGATTATGTGCTTTCAGGAGGTGAATTAGCAGCTGCAGTTATAGTGGATAGTTTGGGCAGGCTTATTCCCGGAGTTCTCAATGATGAATCTAGCGCACTGAGTGATTCATTTCAGGATCAATTGCTGTCGCCTCCTGTATATACCAGACCGGCTGAATACGACGGCATGAAAGTACCTGAAGTATTGCTTAGCGGTAATGATGCATGGATTGACAAATGGCGTGATGAACAAGCATACATAAAGACCCGGCAAAGACGTCCCGATCTTTTGAATGACCAGACTGAATGAAGTATGATCAAATCATAGTAGGGCAGGGTATTGCAGGCACATTGCTGGCCATCAGATTGATACAAGAAGGTCAAAAAGTACTCATTATTGATAATCAACACCGCACTTCTTCCTCTATTGCAGCTGCAGGGATTATTAATCCCATTACCGGCAGAAATTACACTAGAAGTTGGAAAATTAATGTATTGCTTCCTGAAGCCCGAAATACTTATTTGAAATTGGAAAATGACCTGGGAATAAAATTGTGGAACGAAAGGAATATATTGAGAACTTTCCACAATGCACTTTCTGACAACCTTTGGAATAGCAAATCTGAACATCCTGATTATGATCTCTATATAGTATCAAAGCCAGATTTAGGCGATTGGATTGCCAAAATTCACAAGCCTTTCGGGTATGGAGAAATTAAAGGTTCAGCTCAGGTTGACTTAGCTCTTTTACTCCATTCGTTCAGAGATTATTTCAAGAATGTTGTAGTGGATGATCATTTTGAGTATCATGAAGTACGTCATTTTCAAAACGAAGTCAGGTACAAAGGATATCAATGCAGACAGTTGATTTTTTGTGAAGGTGCACAAGTCATTAATAATCCATTCTTTAAATACTTACCCCACCGGCCTGTGAAAGGGGAAGCTTTATTGGTACATTTGGCGGGTTCTGAGAAATTAAAAATGCTTAGAGACCGGATGTTCATAGTACCCATAGGTAATGACCGTTGCTGGGTAGGTTCGGGTTATGATCCTTCTGATAAGTCTCAATTGCCAACGGAAAGTGCCCGACAAAAGATTATATCTTTTCTGGATTCCTTACTCCTGGATCCTTACGAAATTCTTGAGCACAAAGCTGCCATACGTCCCGCAGTCATTGACAGAAAACCTTTGATTGGGAAGCATCCCCAATTACAAAATCTATATATTTTCAATGGGTTGGGAACAAAAGGTGCTTCACTGGCTCCTTATTTTTCAAAGAGTGTAGTATCGCTTTTATTGCAGAATCAACCTCCTGAGCCTGAAGTAAATATTCAGCGTTTTTTGATGTAGATCTCCCCATAAGTGGCCTGCAGGTCATCAATCATTGATGTAAATTTTTGTAACTATTGTCATCGCGCTGGCCATTTACTCTATTTTGGAATAGTATTTGCCTTTTAAATAACTACAAACTCAATCTTTCATGTAATGCATGAAAAGGAAGGTATCAGGGTGTCTCCATCCGGGTACCTTCTGAGTTTTATCTCTTATGGTAATGTTTTCATCCCCACCATAGCTTTCAATCCTGATTCTTCATTCAATGAATTAGCATTTTTTTATAGGTGATCTGTCAAAACTTAAGTTTGGGAAAATATGATTTCCTATGATTTGATCCCGTTATTATAAATGTTTTTGTACAGGGATTTCTTCATTTGTTTGTCAAGCTTCCCATTACGGTTAAGGGGCACAGTATTTGCTATTTCTTAATCGACTATAATGCCAGTTGAAGGCATATACTTTTATTTTTGATGAATCACTGGAAACTCAGAAGTTTAATTATGTAATCAAACAGGAAAAATGGGTAATGATTAGCCAGGAAAAACCACAAAATTCAAGCTATAGTGGTGCATTAAATGCATAAAAATGGATGGTAATATAACATTCAATACACTTTTTCGGAAACTTCTTCATTTCCGGCAAGGCATCATTTATGCCATTTTTCTGTATTTAATATGGTCAATTATAGAGATTTCTATTCCATTCTTTACACAAATCATCATCGACGAAGGTATTCGTTTTTCTGATCGTGAATTGATAGCCATTCTTGTTATTGCAATTGCTGTCTTCAATATTGCCGGGATGGGTGCTGATTTTTCAAAAACCTGGATTATGCGCAATATCGGTGTCAGACTCAATATCACCGTAATTGAACATTATTTCAAAAAATTGATCAGCAAAGATTATTTGTATTTTAATAAAGTCAAAGAGGGCAAAGTACTACAGGATATTAATGATAATCTTCGAATTGAAAACTTCCTGACCATCAGTTTGATCACTTTTTTAAATACAGTGGTAAAAATGTCTATTTTTTCCTTTATACTTTTTTATTTCTATACAACGGTTGCCATTGTTTTTATTTTGTGGTTTGTGTTATTGGTGATATGGGATGTGTCTTTGCTTGGATTAAGAGCAAAAGTCGATCAGGAGAGGTTTCAGATGTCTTCAAGAATTCAGAGTGAAATCATCCAATCTGTTCAGGGAATTACGGACATTAAGGTCAACCATCTGGAGCAGAAAAGAATGATCTTCTGGGGGGAATTGCAGCAATTCATTTCCAACATCCGGTTGAACATTTTGCGTCTTGTACATTGGTATAAAGGAGGGACACTGGTATTAACGCAAATCAGAGATGCTGCTGTCCTTCTCATATCATGCTTAGCCATAGTTAAAGGAGATATGACTTTAGGAACGCTGATAGCCATCCAATATATTTTGAATCAATCCAATACGCCTGCCAATGACTTTTTGCAGGTTATTCAGGATCGGCAAGACGCCAAATTGAGTCTGGAACGGTTAGGTGAGGTACTCACCGGAGAATTTAAGGATCTGGATAGCCCTGTAAAGCCTTTAAAAGGCGATGTAATCATTGAAGGAGTTAGTTTTCAATATCCCGAATCAGAAAAAGGTATTTTTGATGTCAATCTGAATATTCCGTATGGAAAGAAAATTGCTATCATTGGAGAAAGCGGTAATGGAAAAACTACTCTGCTAAAACTATTGCTGGGTCTTCTGGAACCAGGCCAAGGAAAGATTTATATTAAAGCCGGGCAATTTAGCTACCCTGTACATATTTGTGCTTTTGGGGTACTGCCCCAGGAAGGATTTGTCTTTGATGGTACATTAGCTTATAATATTTCATTGGCTGAACCGTCATATACCGATTATGACAGAGTCAAAAAAGTAGCACAAATTGCTTGTCTGGATGAAATTGCAGAAGACTTGCCGGAAAAGTATGAAACACAAGTAGGAAAGAACGGGAAAAGACTGAGTAAAGGTCAATCCCAAAGAGTTTTATTAGCGAGAGCTATGTATGTCAACAGCAATTTTTTGATTATGGACGAACCTACAAGTTCTTTAGACAATAAAACCTCCCTTCGGATTTTTGAAAACGTACTTCAGGCATTTCCTGATAAAACCATTATTGTGGTTACTCATCAGATATATCTTGCGGCCAAAATGGATGAAGTTTGGGTGATAGATAATGGCAAGGTTTTGAAAACTATTGACCAAACAAAGGGTAGTGCAAAAGAAAAATCTAAGTATTTATCAGAATTTTATGAAAATACATAGTCAACAACGTATCAATAAAGATTACCTTCCTGAAAGCACCCTTCGTGGAAGCTCAGTAATCATTATTGTGGTTGGAGGCATGTTGATTCTTTTCCTTTTTTTGCTCAAGTTGAATAATTCAGTATTTGTGGAGGCAGAAATTCTTGATGCAGAACAGCCGTATCCCGTTTTTTCATTACACAATGGCGTGTTCCGTCCTTTGGTCCAGGATGGAGAAGCAATTGGCAAAGGACAGTGGTTGGGATATTTTGAAATGGATTATGATTTTGGAAATGTAATGCTATTTTATCAAACCATTAAGAAATGGAATAGTGACAGCCTTGTAAATGAATCATTACAGAAGTATATGGCTCTTTCTTCTTTTTCTTCTTTGCCTGAATTAATTGAAGAGCCCGTCCTCCGCCTGAAACTTTCCTTGTTGGAATACATAGTTTTTGTAAAACATGAAGATTATTTACACCGTACCCGGTTACAGAATTTTGGCATAGCTTCACAAGCGATAAGAGAAGAAATATTGAAAAGAGAGATTATCGATTCCCTCAACCGTTCCTTTACACAACTCTCAGGGGTAAGAAGCCGGCGTGACAGTCTTTTATTTAGAAATCAAATCATTTCCGAAATGGATGCGGAGTTTTCCAGCATGGAAATATTAAGGGAAATCCGAAGTATTTATGAAATGCAGATTGATAAGGTACGTACGGAAAGGGAATATAGTCAATTGAGCTGGGATAGAAGAGAGGAGATACTTCGATTTAATTCATTGAAAGATCAGCTTCTCAATAGAATTATTGATGAATTTCACAATGTAAGATCAAGGTTTGATATTTGGAAATCCAGATTCATTGTGGCTGCCGAATATGATGGGGTGGTATCGATTCCTGTTATTTATAACCGGTATAAAGCGGAAATCAATGATATTTTGATGACTATTTTTCCATTGAAAGGTACCGGCAATTACAGTGTTTATCTTAAGGTTCCTCGTGACAAGATCACTTATATCAAATCAGGAAATAAGGTGAGTATAAGGGTAGATGAATACCCTTACATGGAATTCGGAACCATACAGAGTGAAATCACACACATACCTCTTGAATCCGATGGGGATTTTTATATTTGCCGGGCACAATTACAACAGAATCTTATGACCAATTACAAATTTGAGCTGCGAACCAGAACACGCTATGCAGGAATTGCAGAGGTTTCATTAAGGAAAGAGAGTCTTGCCGACAAAATTGGGCGGTTAATTTTCTGGAAATATACAGATTACAAAACGTAGCGATTCTATCTCAATGCGTTGATATTTTCCTGGATCTTTTCAAGAATCCAGCCTTTATTTACTACTCCGGCTTCATTCTCCAAATCGGTTTTTAATTCTTCTAATTTGACTTTATCATTAAAATTAATTCTGGAAAGTTTTTTTACGTATTTCAAGTAATTTAAATAAATATTTTTTCTGTCTCTTGACAAGGTTTTATTCCTGCGAAGAAACATATTTAAGCTGTTGATTTGTGATTCCATCACATCGTATTCATCCAATTCATAATAACAGGCAATGAGAAGAATCCTGGAATCCAGATTATAAAAAATATCATCATAGTTCACTCTTTGAAGATTGGCAACTGCATTCCAGAAATTTTTCATATAAAAATTATATCTGGCCATATTGAATTGCACTGCATTATGACGAAATTTTTCATTGAGCTTTTCGGAATAGTGTATGATAAAATTTTTTGTCCACTCCAATTGTCCACAGCGCAGGCCCAAGACGGTTATATTTCTGAATGTGGTGGGCGATAGTTCACCGTCACTCAACAAAACATCATCATGAAGCGCTTCTTTATACAGATCAAATACTTCTTCCAAAACTGAGTCGTCTCCCTGATTCAATCTTCGGTTACTGTAGGAAAATGCATGCTCATACAAATCTTTCAGTTCGTCTTCCCGGAATGCATATTTGTGTTTTTTTATCAGGTTTTTCAATTCCAGGTATTTGTTATGTGCATTTTTTGAAGTCAGTAAATGCAATATATTTATGTACATTTTGATGGATGGGGACTCCAAATATTGCTTGGGGATATATTCATCAATGAAAGAGATGAATCGATGGGTATTGATATCGATTTTATTGGATTTTGACCATGTTATGATGGTAGAAAATATGCGAAGTTTTTCAATAATATAAAATTGATCCAGGTCATTTTCAAGGGATTGAAGTAAGGCAATGATATCACCCTTATATGATTTATGCTTCTTTTCATAGCCAATCCGGATACCATGAAGGTCCCTTTGCATTAAAAACTTGTTTAAATATTGCTCCGAGCTAATGCTTTCGTACCGGCCAATTACCCTTTCCACTTCTTTCTGGATATCACTTTGCAGCAATTCATTTTTCAGGTCATTGATTTTTTTAATGCGTAGTAAAATCTGATGAACGGCATCTTTTTGAAAAGTATCCTGCGCTAGAAAAGAGTGAAACATTTTTAATCCATCAGAAAACAATTTTCTCATTTTCAGATCATCATATGCTTCGTTGAGGAAAAGTTCTTTCCAGACATTGAGCTCTTCAACCTCTTTTCCTTCTTTTATATATTTATCCAGCAGAATAGATAAAAATAAAGTCAATGTTTCATTGGGGTTGAAAAACGGAGATGAAAAGAATTTTTTAAAAGAATTCATTTCATATGGGGTAATATCCCGAAGTACACTGATGAGCTTTCTTTCTTTCAATTTGGTTGTCCAATTGCAGTTGAATGGATGAATTTAAGAATTTTTACTTCCATACAATTTTAAATCACCTCAAGTAATAAAAAACATGAAAATCTTATTCACTTTAAATTTTTTGCTTGTTAAATGTACTTTATTAAAAAGATACTTTTATTTATATGTAAAGTGCTTATATTCTGCAAGTCATGTATTTGCGTAAAATTAATTTAATTAAAAAAACTTTTATAGTTTCTTTCGGGAAATTACCGTGAATTCCGGATTTAATTATTAATTTGCAGCTGAATTATAAATGTTGATGAAAGGGCCATTACTTACACATTTCAGTACCAGACTGATTGCTAGTGCGTTGCTTGTATTGCACTTAGTTTGGGTATCGGCTCAGGTCAATCCTTCCACTATTGAATTTCAGGTAAAGAGTGGTTCACAACATCACTTTGAAATACAATCCACATCCAGTCCGGATAACACCTACCCGGGTGCCTTTCAAGGGGTAGTAAAATCACAGGTCAATCCATCTAAAAGTAACAGTTATGATATAATCTATGATGCTCCTTCGCATTTTCAAGGTGTCGTACAATGGTATATATCCTATACTTCCATCAATCCATTACCGCCGTATAATGTGATTACGAATCAGGTATTGGTTACCGCACATGTTCAGAAAAGTATTATAGTGGCCAACGATGTGATTGTGCTCTACCAGGGAAGTTCCCCGATGACCATTTTTCCGCTAGATAATGACGAGGCTACGGATGGACCTTTAAAACTTACTGGAATTGCCAATGTCCATTTTGGTTATACTTCAATAGTTGGCAATCAAATAAGGTACACTCCTGGTTCGGCATTTTCCGGAAGAGATATAATCACTTATACGGCTGAAGACCTTCTTAAAACAAAAGCTTCAGGAAGGGTTTACATTATTTCTGAGGATTCCGAGTTTTCCGGAAAGGACAAAGTGGTGATGACGATAAGTTCGGAAAACCCTGCTTACCTGTTTTTGCCCGTACAGGGCATGAATTTAATTTCCCAAAACGGAAATCGCGGTACCGCTGAATTGCGACATCCCATGGCCTGGCTCTACAATCCCATACCTGGCAGGAAAGGTAAGGATATTCTTACTTTCAGATCCGTTACAGGAAAGGAACGTATTTTTGAGATCACTGTAGTGGATAACGCACCTCCCAATGGATTGGTAAGGGACGATCAGGTACATACCGCTGTGAACAAGAAAGTGGTGTTTAATGTACTGGAAAATGATTTTGTAAAGAGTCCTAATATCGTTTATCATTCACCACAGCTGCAAAACCTGGGTAATGGTTATTTTTCCTACACACCCCCTCCAGGTTTTTCAGGTTTTCAAAACTTCATATACAGGGTCAATACGGGTGCAGCTATTCTGACCGGGAAAATATCCGTTAAAGTGGATAATTATTACCCCGAAAACAGAACTTATCGCTTTGCCACTCCTCAGGGAAGAGAATTGATCCTCGATTATTCAGTACCTATTGAAGGATATGGCTTTACCATTTTAAGTCAACCCGCTCATGGAACGCTGGAAGTTTTCAATACGGGACATAATGTTGGCGTGTATTGCGGAACCATCACATCCAAAGTTTTGGTCATTTATACCCCAAATGCTCAATTTACGGGGGATGACTTTTTTGACTTACAATATTGTATAGATGGCAAGCAATGCCGTGTGGTTAAATCAGCAATAAAAGTATNNCAGGATTGCGATTGCGTTAATGACTGTGTATGGCCCGGGGACACCGATCGAAATGGCATTGTGAACATGGCGGATCTTCTCCCTATTGGTTATTACATGGGAGAGTCGGGGCCAGCAAGGAATGATCAGGAATACCCGGAATGGAATAAGCAAGCAGCAGATGATTGGCTTTTAAACCAGGAGAATGGCGCTAACCTCAAACATGTAGATGCCGATGGGAACGGGACTATCACCCATGCGGACACTGGGGTAGTTTGGACTCATTTGTTTAAAACCCACGGATATATTCCCAATTCAGTTGAACTGACCCACAAAAGCCCACTCCGGTTAATTCCTCGTAATCCGGATGTAAAACCCGGTGAAATACTTATCCTTGATATCATGCTCGGAGATTCTAAATTTCCGGTATTGGATATTCATGGGTTAAGTTTCACCATTCATGTCGATCCTGAATTTATTGATTCCGCTTCGGCAGAGATTGTTTTTTATAATGACAGTTGGTTGTCGGATGGTTTCGGTCAGATTGAAAAATTTGTTCAGCCCGAGAAAGGGTTTCTCACTGCAGGTACCACATTAACCACCCGACTCCCCAAGTCCGGCTTCGGGGTAATAGGAGCCATACTTTTTGGCGTTGAAGAGGATATAGCTGGATTCCGAAAAAGAAAAGGAGTAACTAAGATTCCATTTACTTTGGACATCTCCGATATCATTGCTATGGACTCAAAAGGAAATACGTATACCATGCCCGGTGAAAATGCTGTAGTTTTTCTTGAGTTGGGTGAGGATCATCTCATCATGGATGCTCCACTTCCATCCTTAAACGAACAAATCAAGGTATACCCGAATCCTGCTACTGATGTGATTTTTGTTGAATTACCCGCAGGAGAGATGATACACCAACTTTCAATTTTTGATGGTTTAGGCCGTAGGATTTTGTTTATGCCTAATCTTCAGGAAGCCCAAATGGCTATACCTGTTGGCCAATTCACACAGGGTATTTATTATATGGAGGTACACAGCCAGGCAGAGCGTACAACACATAAAATTCAGATTGGTAAATAATGAAAGTAAAAGAAAACGACACCGTACAGGTTCACTATACGGGAAGGCTCGTTTCAGGGGAGGAATTTGATAGTTCCTCCGGAAGAGAGCCATTAGAATTTACCGTAGGTGCCGGCGCTGTAATTGCAGGATTTGATCATGCTGTATTAGGTATGAAAGTAAATGAGAAAAAAACTTTCACGATACCGGCAAATCAGGCTTATGGGGCGGTGCGAGAGGATTTGATTCAGCATATTGACAGATCTTTTTTGCCTACTGATATAAATTTGGAGGTTGGGAAGGAACTCATGGCTTCGGACCAGGAGGGAAGACAATTGAGAGTGACCATTAAAAGGGTAGAAGAAGATTTTATAACGATTGATGCAAATCACCCCCTGGCGGGAAAAGATCTTATTTTTGATATTATAATCGTTACAATCAAATAAAAATTGGTCAGCAACTTATTGTTGAACATAAAAACATTGATATAAACCTTTTTTACCGGTATAAAATGGAAGAACCGAAAGTTATTTTAGAAAAACAGAGGTTTGGGTTGACCATAGACCGGTTGTGTCATCAATTGGTAGAAACGTTTTCAGCTCCAATGCGTATTTGCCTCATAGGAATTCAGGAGAGGGGAGCTGTATTTTCTGATCGGATTAAAGATCGAATACTTCAATTGTATCCTGAATGGGATTTTTTATATGGAAAACTGGATATTTCATTTTACCGGGATGATTTCAGAACTAGAGAAAAGCCTATAAAAGTATCATCTACTGAAATAGATTTTCTGGTGGAAGGACTGCACGTGGTATTGATAGACGATGTATTATATACAGGGAGGACAGTGCATTCAGCTATGGCGGCATTGATGGATTTTGGAAGGCCTGCCAGTATTCGTTATATGACTTTGGTTGACAGACGATTTAACAGACACTTTCCAATCAAGGCAGATTATTCAGGGGTTACTGTAGATGCTGTTGATGAAGCATATGTAAAAGTCGAATGGTCTCACCTGGATGGAGAGGATAGAATATTATTATTTTCAGCAAAAATTGATCGGAACGGATGAATGCTTCACTAAGCACCAGGCATCTGATAGGTATTAAAGATATCTCCAGGGATGACATTGAGTTGATTTTTAGAACCGCTGATAATTTTAAAGAGGTACTTAACCGCCCCATCAAGAAAGTGCCATCCCTCAGAGATGTAACCATTGCCAATTTATTTTTTGAAAACAGTACACGAACGAGAATTTCTTTTGAATTGGCTGAAAAAAGATTGTCAGCGGATGTAATCAATTTTTCGGCTTCTTCCAGTTCAGTAAAAAAAGGTGAAACTTTATTAGATACGGTTAACAATATACTTTCCATGAAAGTGGACATGGTAGTCATGCGTCATCCTGCTCCAGGCGCCCATCACTTTTTATCTCGCCATATTCAAGCCAATATCATCAATGCCGGGGATGGCACTCATGAGCATCCCACTCAGGCATTATTGGACTGCTACAGTATTAGGGAAAAGCTTGGAGAGGTAGAAGGTAAAAAAGTCTTGATAGTAGGTGATGTAAAACACAGTCGTGTTGCTTTAAGCAATATTTTTGCATTAAAAAAACTAGGGGCTCAGGTGAAGCTCTGTGGCCCTCCGACATTGATTCCAAAATTTATTGAACAATTGGGAGTAGTTATTGAATACGATATACGAAAAGCGCTTCAATGGTGTGACGTGGTAAATGTACTCCGCATACAATTGGAGAGGCAGGAAAACAGGTTTATTCCTTCTCTTCGTGAGTATACTCAGTTTTTTGGAATTAATAAGTCATTACTGGACAGCTTGCAAAAGGAGATTGTGATCATGCATCCGGGGCCGATCAACAGGGGAGTGGAAATATCCAGTGATGCGGCAGACTCAGGGCAATCAATCATACTGCAACAGGTAGAGAATGGTGTGGCTATCCGGATGGCAGTGCTCTATTTACTGGCTGGAAAACGTAAATAAGAATGTAAGCTACAATATTTTTGAATATTGAAGTATGTGTTATATAAACTGACAGGAGAGAACAAATAAGTTGTTAATGAATCATTAATGATTGATATTAAGACCCCAGTGTTTATTAATATTTTATTTTTTTGTAATAATATTGAAAGTTTTCATATGAAATGATTTCAAGCAACATCAACTTTCATGTAATGTTGATTAGTTTGATAAATCAAATGAATGAGCAAAGTATTATAATTTGTAAGCAGTAATAAAATGATACTTCTTTAATTTTGAACATTATACGGTATTACTGATTTAAAATATGAATCACATTCACGTATATTTAAAATAGTGTATTATGTGTAAAATAGGATGGTTGTGTGTGGTTAGCATCATAAGTTTTACCCATATTCTTTTGGGACAGGTAGAAGGCCATAAGATTGTTATTCATCCTCAGCAATATGAATATGACACTATCAT